>OGUG01001014.1_pt1 | contig 11579 bp, 8 predicted proteins | sample 1573711 | NCBI WGS metagenome assembly OGUG01 (sample SAMEA2582006, study PRJEB24529) | metagenome | biome: Human gut stool | place: China | collected 2011 | reverse complement strand
TTAACTTATTATCATTTCCAAATACTTGCCAGCCCATCGTTTTTAAATTTTTCGATAATACTACGTCCGACAATTCTTTGCACTCTGCAAATGCAGCTCCGTCAATATCTAGCACACTGTCTGGTATTTTTATACTCTTTAAAACATCACAGTCTCCAAATGCATATACTCCAATTCTTTCAAGATTTTCCGATAATTTTACTGTTTTTAGTGAACTGCAATACTCAAAAGCAGAACTCTGAATCTCTGTTACATTGTCTGGAACAACAATCTCTTTCAGATTAATACAGCCTCCAAATGCTCCACTCTCAATTACCGTTACGGTATCTGGTATTGTTATCTGCTCGATTCCTGTACAGCCTGCAAATAACCCTTCCGCTATCTCGGTTGTTCCATCTTCAAACATTACCGTTTTTAAATTTGCACAGTTATCAAATGTTCCTCCATCAATGCTGTCGTTATTCCTATAATACCGACATTCTTCCAAACTTTTTGGTATTTCTATCTCCGTTAACTTATTATCATTTCCAAATACTTGCCAGCCCATCGTTTTTAAATTTTTCGACAATACTACGTCTGACAATTTTTTGCACTCTGCAAATGCAGCTCCGTCAATACCTGTCACATTATCCGGTATCTCTATCTTCTTCAATGACGTACATGACTCAAACATATATGCATTCATATATGTAAACTTCTCATTCACCGGCAAATACGCACTCGCCAGTTTACTGCACTTCTGAAATGCACATCTGCCTGTCTTCTCCACACTGTCCGGTATCACAACACCGAGCAGTGACGTACATCCATAAAACGCACTGTCTCCAATGCTTTTTACACTATCCGGTATGCTGACCGATACCATACTTGTATTATTTTTAAACGCTTCATCTCCGATTGATGTTACCGTATCCGGTATTTCCACGAAAGTCTGCCATCCGTTATATTTTTTCAGCACACCATTTTCAATGACAAAATTAACAGAATCATCATAAAACATTCCATCCCCGTCACCATAAATCTGTGCATAGTTCGACGCACGGTACAGGGAAATTCCATTTTCACTGGAACTGTCGCCGCTGCCATAATATGATGCCCAGGTACTCCATTTTATCGTCCACTGATGGATCACGCATGCCGGTTCTGAGGCACTTAACCTTGCATTACAGTCATATACTGTGACACCGTTATCATCCGCACTGACAAACACCATCGTATGCTGTCCGCCGTTACCACTGCCACATGCCTGTATAATATCGCCAAGTTTTCCCTGCTGTAACAGATTTTTTGCACTGTCTGTTGTCACACTGCTTCCCGAAATCTGTCCTACCAGATCTACATTTTCTTCACTCTGGTATTTATACTTTGCGTTTCCATAATAACGGTTTGGCATATTACAGCCGAACAACTGATAAAATACCATTCTTGCAAATCCAAAACACTGAATCGCTCCACCCCAGTCACCGTTCCAGGTCTGCCCCACATTCGGTTTGTACTGGCTCTGAATGGCTGCAAACTTTGCTTTGATACTGGCTGTGCTGTCATAATTTTCGTCAATGACATTTCCATTATTATCTCTGATCGTTGCAGAATCGTCTTTGATCGTCAATGTGCCATCCTTCACTGCCTTTGTGGCATTGGAAAGACAGCTGTTAATGTAAAGTTCATAATTTACTTCCGAACCCATGCTGCTTTCCCAGCAGTCCATCTTCGAATATAACCTTTTATCCCTGCTTTTTACCAGATTTTTCGATTTTGAAAGCAGCATTTTCGTGCATGCTGCATTAAAATTAACTGCTGCCTCAAGATAACGCATATCATCTGTTGTTCCTTTTCCAGTGTAAAACAAATGCTGGTAATGTGCGACTGCCCTGTTTGAATCCATCCAGTACTGATATAACAATGATGAATAGACAATATCCGAAACAGATGGGTTGTAACATTCATACACAGATGCAATCATCCCGGCTGCTTTATTCACGATTCCCCACGGCAGACTGCTATAATCAAACACGCCTGAAACAATACTTCCGGCTGCTTTTTTTGCCTCTTTCTGTAAGACACTGAGCACTTTATCCGACATATAATGATCCACAATATACTGAGCCGGATTTTCCACAATTTCATTGCGCAGTGCGATCAGTTCGTTATAAATAGACGGATCTTTGACATGTTCATGAATGATCATAAGATCGTCGATTGCCTGAACTTCGATCTCCTGTATTTCGATCATACCGCTGACCATCAGGAAAATTTCATTTGTATCATTTGTGAATTTCATGAACATGTCCATATTTTCATATAAACCGTCCACCATTTCCCCGATTTTTTCATCTGACAGCAATTTGTTTTTATTATTCTCCACCAGAGTTTTCCGATATGCCTCTTTATCCTTGTCTTTCAAAAAATCGTATACTTTATTGACAACCTTTAAGTTTTTCTCTACCTCTCCCGCTGTTTTGGTAAGGTTCTGATTTGCCTGCAAATATTCATATACAACCTTCCTTGCAGCCTGTTTTTCAAAACTTTCATAAGTGTTATCGCCAAGATTGCATTTTGACCAGAATTCACTCCACAAAACGCTGCTGCCTGTCTTTATGCTGTACATAAATGACGCAACTGTCTCATCAGTAGCAGAGACACTGTTGATTGCCTCTAAAGACATATCCCCACATTTTGCAATAATATCATCATACGCTTTATTGTTCAGATAGGACGGCGCTAACATATAAAGCTGCTCTTCTGTAATATTGTAAGAACTGGATGCAGAAAAAACTGATATTTCATCAATGATTTCCTGCTCGATCTGCTCCTGTTCTTCTGCGGTGAGTTCAATGCTTTCTGTCTCTTCCGTAACAACCTCAGTTTCCTCCGACACCTCAGATTCCTCGATCCCCTCGGTCTCTTCGGTCAACTCCGTTTCAACTGTCTCCTCCGTTGACTCCGATTCAGTTGTTTCCGTCTCTTCCGTGATCTCTGTCTGTTCCTGGTTTTCTATTTCCTCTTTTTCTTCCGTCAGCTTCTCAGAATTCTGATCTTCTTCCTCTAACCTGTCTGTTTCCGTCTCAGTCTGTCCTGTCCCGGCCGATTTTTCATCTTCCTGTGTCTGCTGACCTTTCGCCGCTACATCTGCAAGCAGCATTTCCGGTGCCGCTGTAAATGTCATACAGGCACAAAGCAGCCATGCTATCATTCGTTTTTTCATAACTTTCTCCTTTCGCATATCTGTTTCCTCTGCTGTTCATACTTTTTTATTATTATATAACACTTTCTAGCTGTTATCAATACAACCTGTATGTTTTATATAGTTACATTTTTTATTGATAAAGTAGAGTAATAAGGAGATTTTTACATGATACGATTAAAAGAACTAAGGGAAGCAAAACACATGAGCCAGCAGGCTGTCGCAGACGTATTTCATGTCACGCAGCAGACAATCTTTAAATATGAACACGCACTTGCAGAACCGGATCTTGATGTGATTCTTCACATGGCAGATTTTTTTGGTACTTCCGTTGATTATCTGATCGGCTATACCGACGTTCCATTCCGGTATGAAGTATATCCGAAAGATTCTATTACACAGAGTGAACAGCGTGTCTTAGAATATTACAGACGACTCTCTCCTAAGGTACAGACTCTGGTTCAGGCACTTGCTGATGAAAACGAATAAGTATATCATTGAAAAAACAGGAGAAAATCTTCACTTAAAAGATTTTCTCCTGTTTCACGATTACGGTGCTTGTTGATTTAATATAGTCTGGATCTGCTCCGCCTTTTTTCCAGTTACTTCTGCAATTTTTTCTATTGGGAAATCCAGCTTAATCATATTATGGATCATTCTCTCTTCTGCGATCTCGATTCCGTCACTTTTGCCAGCCTCATATTCTGCCTTTCGGAGTTTTTTCTCTTCCCACTCTTTATCATATTCCAAAATACTCACCATCTTTACCTCCGAACGATTCTTCCGAAGAAATTCCACCAAAATTCCTTCTTTGATACATTCATCGATTGCCCGTGCAACTGCATCGTTTAAGTTCATTTCTGATGTATATTTGCGGACTCTCGCTACATAAATGGCATATTCCTTCAATGTCTGACACTGCTCCATCAGCTCTTTGTTATGTCCTTCATTGACATTTAACATCAGGACTTTTAACTCCAGATCCGGCTCACCAGCCAGATGCTCATAAGCGTTTGAAAGGCGAAGCTCTACCCGGTCATCCACTGCATCCGTTCCATTATAAAATACCATAAATTTCGGTGCCGGTATCTTCTGCAGGCGGGACGAATACAAGGACTTATCATCAACATACTGCTGATATTCGATTCCTATGTAAATCAGATCCCGCAGCGGTATGTTAGGATTTAACGTGGACTGGTGCTCGTAGAGATAAATATTCGTCTCTAACATAAATGCCAGGTCGTTTTTCATCCCCATGTAGATTGCATTTTCCAGCGTGACGATTTTCAGATCATCTGCGTTCTGATAAGCATTCCCGGTTACTGCATTGTACAAAGATAAAAGGTTCTCTTTCTCTGAAAACAACATGCGGAATACGGTGTCTTTGTACTGACGGTTGGCTGCTGGTATCTTTTCTGATACCTGTGTACCCTTCTTCATATTCAGTTCCTCCTATGTGCAGGAGGCTCATCCAGATCTCCTGCTTTTCATTTTTGTGAATAAAAAGCATAGATTTCTGAAATGTTTTTTGAAATGTAGACGGATGTGTCATCCTTATGGTCATGTGAAGCAAATGCAACTGTCTGAATAACGCTGTTCACATGGTAGAAATATGCTTTGATTTATCTTAGCATACGTCATTCTTCGTATGCAACTGATTTGAAATTTCTTGTGCAGTCTGCACAAAAAAGAAGTCCGATTTTTAAAGAAAGACAGTGTCCGACTTGAACACCGCCTCTTTTTTACACTGCTGTACACACCTGTTGTGTGACCGGCAACATTACACCATGCACGCCCGTGCATTATAATTTCCCGATATTTCCGGCAGCTCCGACATCACAGACAGTTCTAAAATATCTCCCGACGCCCACACAAGGATCGTTTCTCCAGAAATCGAAGCCATCCCGGTTTTTGAAACATTCATGGAATATTCTTTGAAGACTTCCATGGAAGATCTCATAGAATGCTCCATAGAATATTGGTTTCCACCCTGACTATTGCCCACGTTCCGACTTTCAGGCGGCATTTCAACATTTATCCCAAGTCCCGAACGCCCCTTCTGTAGCCGCTCCGCCGGTTCATTGGACAGTCTTATTTCCGGCATGACCGGCATATCCTGCACATTCTGTACGGACTGCACAGACCGCCCCCCGGATGCAGCCGGTTCCTTGGACCTATGCTCATCACAGGTTTTTGCGACAGGCTCATTTTGCTTTTCCATCACGTTGCAATTTTTCGGATCCGGCTCTTTTTTTCTCCGCTTCACCCGTACAACCCGCGGCGCCCGGACTGACTCAATGTAGAGGACATCCTCTTTCCGCTGCATTTTTTCTAACAGGATTTCAAGAAAAATTGTACCATAATAATTTCTGCGGTACTTCTCCTGCTCCCTGAATTCCGACCGCACCCAGTCTGTCTTTGCCGTCTGTTTTATTTTGATAGATTCTTCTCCATATATATGATCTGTCATTATGCCTTACTGTTATAATAGCTATTGTTATAATAACTGCTGTTATAACTCTGTGAATTATTCGCGTAGCGTGCATAACGGTTATAATTACTGCTCGCCTGCGCACTTGATTTTTCGAGTTCCGTCACCTTTTCTTTTGCATATTTGCCGATCTGGCCTGACAGATTCGACACCTTTTTGGCAAATCCATCTTCACCGGTAAACAGTTTCTTTACCTGGCTGATATCGGCTGCCTTTAATTTGTTTTCGTCCAGTTCTAATGTCCCGTCACCTTTTATCGTAATTCCGATCTCACGGAGTTCCTTGTTTTCCGCATTTGCATAATTTTTCAGTTTTTTGGCATAATTTGAATCAACAATATCGCCAGACTGTGCGAGACGCTTCATCAGATAATTATAGTCATTCACAAACGACTCTATATTATCCGCCACATTTTCCTTCAGCTTTGTCTCATCTTCCTCGTCAAATACGGAAGTACCATCCGTTTTTAAAAACTTTCCCAACCGTTTTTCCACACGTTCCGCAGCCGTCTCCATACCACTGTACAAAAGCGTCTGCGTCCGGTTTGCAAGTAACTGCTCCGCAGATGACGTCTTTCCACTGTTTGCATTTAATTTTGAAAGAAGCTGACTGATCGACTGTCCGGAACTCCCGGAAGTGCTCTTTTGTGTTCTCTGCTGTTTTGTCGTAAATGTCTTCGTCTTTGCAATACGTTTCATCCGCGCACGCACAATGGTGCTGTTTAGTCTGTTCCCAACTCTCATACTCATTTTCCCCATTTCACAACTCATTTTATGACAACAGTTAAGTTCTTCCCGTTATACAGCTGATTTTTCATCCATATAACAAAATGGCGCCTGTTTTTCCGGGTATTTCATTCCTTGAAAATCAGACGCCATCCTTAGCTTTCTCCTGTTATGTAATTTATATCGTCATAAAATCAGAATACTTTACAAAAAAATCTCTTGACACTTTTCTTGTATCATTGTATTATTTCACTAGTACAAAGAAACGAGGTGATACAATGGCATGGAACCTTAATTCCGACCGTCCTATTTTTATACAGATCGTCGAACGGATCGAAATGGATATCATTTCGGGCAAATATAAACCCGGAGACAAACTGCCTTCTGTCCGTGACTTTGCCGCCGAGGCAGCGGTAAATCCAAACACGATGCAGAAAGCTTTCACAGAACTTGAACGAACCGGTCTTGTTTTCTCACAGCGGACAACCGGACGATTTATTACGGAGGACACTTCCATGATCGATGAATTAAAATCAACACTTGCAAAAGATAAAATTACAGAACTGCTCTCATTTATGCAGCAGCTCGGCTTTCAGGAAAATGAGATTCTGGCTATGATCGGTCAGACCATGAAAGGAGAAAAATGATGGGCACATTACTTGAATGCAAAGATCTCACCAAAAGTTTCAGTGGAAAAACAGCGATCGACCACATTGATCTTTCGATTGAGAGCGGACATATCATTGGTCTGCTCGGTCCAAACGGCAGCGGAAAGACAACACTGATCAAAATGATCAACGGACTTTTAACCCCGACCTCCGGCACCCTTTATTACAAAGAAAATCCGATCGGTGTCGAGAGCAAACGCCACATTTCCTATCTGCCGGATCATAGTTATCTGAATATGAACCAGCGTGTGAAAGAGATCATCGCCTTCTTTCAGGACTTTTATGAAGATTTCGACAGCGAACGCGCCTATGATATGCTGCAAAAACTAAATATCAATCCAAATGATTCTCTAAAAAGCATGTCAAAGGGAACGAAAGAAAAAGTGCAGCTTATCCTCGTCATGAGCCGCAAAGCAGAATTATATATTTTAGATGAGCCGATCGCAGGTGTCGATCCCGCTGCGAGAGATTACATTTTAGACGTGATCTTAACCAATTACGATCCGTCCGCTTCCATCCTGATTTCAACGCACCTGATTGCAGATATCGAAAACATTTTAGACCAGGTTATTTTTATTCAGAACGGACAGATCCGTCTCTCATCCTCTGTGGACGATATCCGCGCCGAGGAGGGGAAATCCGTCGATGCACTGTTCCGGGAGGTATTCAGATGTTAGGAAAATTATTTAAATACGAATTTAAAAACACATACAAGTTAATGTTCATCATCTATGGCGTTATGGCGTTTGTTACCATCCTTGGCTGTATTGCCATGTACGGTGACAGTGATCCTGCCGGCACAGAAAACCAGTTACAGGAGATCTTCTTTACAGCAGCTATGGTATTTTATGTACTCGGCGTATTCGCACTCTTTGTAGTAAGTTATGTGTATATGTGTGTACATTTTTATAAAACCATGTATTCCGATCAGGGTTATCTGACACACACACTGCCGGTTGGCCAGATGTCAATTTTTAATGTAAAACTGCTCGTTTCCCTATGCTGGCTGATGCTCTCCCTGATCATTATGTTTGTATCGATCTTCGCCCTGGGCTGTGCGGCAAACAGAGGATTTTCCTTTGATGCAGATTTTGATATGCTCATGGTAGATTTCCAGAATCTGTTTGGCATGTCTCTCCATACGTTTAGCATTTATATGATTTTTGCCATGATCTTATCCTGCCTACAGTACCTTTTGATGGTATTTGCAAGCGGTTCTATCGGTCAGCTCTTTACAAAACATAAAGTAGGAGCTTCCATCGGTGCCGGAATCGTCTTTTACATGTCAGGTCAGATTGTATCCTCGATCATCCTGGTACTTACCGGATATTTTGGTGTCATGAACAACGTCAATGTTGTAACTTATAATGCCACTGAAAACGTTACATTCAGCACAACTGTTTCCTCTATGCTGTTTTCCGGATCGCTCTTTTCGATCATCGAATGTGTTGTTTTCTATATCGTGTGCATGGTTATCATCAAAAAACACCTTAATCTGGAATAACTACAACATTTCATTTTCACAAAAATTGATTGCTAAACAGCCGCTCTGCTTTAAAAACGGAGCGGCTGTTTTTTATCCGGTTTTTATCCTTACCGAATACCTGTCCTCTTTCATGCTGTTGCCTGATGTATTTTCTTTTTTAACACTAAAAGACTTTCCCGCATCCACTCCACAAATTTCGACAGATACCGCAGAATGGACTCCGCTGCAACCGTAAATACCGCAGTCAGCATCATACACTGCCCTGAGATATCCCTGATTGCAAATAAGTGGCTGACAAATATCATGCAGAACAGCCAGCCGGCGACCATTCCAACCATCAGTACCCGGTGTCCGGCCGTCATCGGTTTTGCGATCTGATATAAGATCATAAATCCAACAATAGCAACAAGTATCGTACAGGATGTCGAAATGTCCTCTTCGTTCACACCAAATACCTGACAAAACAATACCAGACTGCTGACAGCAAAAAAATCGGTAAGTCCGGCAGGCAATGCCTTCAACAATACATTTGTCATAAAATGTCCCTGTATACGGTCTTTGTTTGGCTCTAATGCAAGCACAAAAGACGGAATTCCAATCGTAAACATACTGATCAGCGAAATCTGTGACGGTTCCAGTGGATAATTGATCATAGAGATCATGGAAAATACTGCAAGCAGCATGGAAAAAATATTTTTAACCAGGTATAAGCTTGCCGAGCGCTGGATATTATTTACCACTCTCCGCCCTTCCATCACTACAGAGGGCATCCTTGAAAAATCATTGTCCAAAAGAACAAGCTGTGCCACCTGCGATGCAGCCTCGCTTCCCGATGCCATTGCGATACTGCAGTCCGCATCTTTTAATGCCAGCACATCATTGACACCGTCACCCGTCATGGCAACCGTTCTTCCCTGTGCTTTCAGCGCTTCCACAAACTTTAACTTCTGATCAGGTGTCACCCTGCCAAAAATCTGATATTTTGCTACAGCCTGTGCGATACTCTCATCTGTTGTCAACGTGGATGCATCCACATAATTATCTGCGCCACAGATTCCCGCTTTTTCCGCAATTTCAGCAACAGTCTTAGGGTTATCCCCGGAGATAACCTTGATCTCCACACCACGCTCTGTAAAATAGGAAAAGGTTTCCTTTGCTCCTTCCCGTATCGCATTTGTCAGCATGATAAACGCGATCGGCAATACTTTTTCCGTAAGCTGCTGTCCGTCTAAAATTCCCTCATATCTGCCATACACAAGGACACGATACCCTTTCTCACTATACGCTTCTATTCGGTCTTTGTACTCTGCATAATCCTCCCGAAGCACAAATTCAGGTGCCCCGATCACATAACTTTTTCCCTCTGAAATGATTCCACTGTACTTTGTCTTTGATGAAAATGCAAATACCTTTTCTGCTTTCTTTATCTTTGTTAAAGTATCCGGCTTAAAATATGTCTTTAATGCCTCCATTGTTGCATTATCGGCATCCATGTCTGCCGCAAACTCACCGATCATACCCTTTATCTGCGCATGTTTTTGTTCCTGTTCCTCACCGCACTTTACATCGACATATACTTTCGTATCACCGTCTTTCTCATAAACTCTTTTCGTCAGGTCTTCTGCAAGAATAAACTGATCCACTTCCATCTCCGGCACTGTAATTGTTCCTGTCTTGTCCACACAAAGTACATCTACGCGGGCTAACGTTTCAATACATTTCATATCATGGATCAAAACCTGCTGCTTTGCCAGACGCATGGCACTTACCGCCATGGCAACGCTCGCTAACAGATAAAGTCCCTCCGGTATCATTCCAATGATCGCTGCGACCATACTTGTCACACTGTCCCGCAAAGGGGTTCCCGCATATACAAACTGCTGTATAAAAAGAACCACACCAATGGGAATGATCACAATACCGACTGCCTGCACCAGCCGGTTCAAAGAGCGGATCATCTCTGACTGTTCTCCCTCTTTCGTCTGTGTTGCACGGTGGGTAAGTTTTGATATATAAGACTCTTCCCCAACTTTTGTCAGCTGTGCCAGACAGCTGCCGGACACCACAAAGCTGCCGGATAACAGCTCATCGCCGCTTTTCTTTACGATTTCATCCGCTTCTCCGGTAAGGAGTGATTCATTCACATTTAACTGCCCTTCTAACACAACCGCATCCGCCGGTATCTGCCCGCCCGCAGAAAGCTCCACGATATCATCCATCACCAGTTCTTCTGCCGGTATTTCTTTTTTACTGCCATCCCGGATTACCCGTGTTTTCGGACTGTTTAAGATAGACAGATCATCCAGAACCTTTTTCGAGCGGATCTCCTGCACGATTCCGATCAGCGTATTTGCAACAATGATTGGAAGAAATGTCAGATCCCGGAAAGCACCAACGCCGATTAACAATAACGCGATCACTAAAAATATCAGGTTAAAATATGTAAATACGTTTGATTTTACGATCTCTTTCGTCGTCTTTGTCGCCGACTCCGCTTTTTTATTCCAGAGACCCTTTTCTTTCCGCTCTGCCACCTGCTGTGCGGTCAGTCCCCGGATCGTTTCTGTCTGTTCCAAGTTTGCATTTTCTGCCACTTCTTTTCCCGTCTGATTCTGTTTTTCGTTTTCTGCCATTTCTTTCTCTGTCTGGTTCACATTTTCCTCCATATAGCTATACCTCTTAGTATTCATCACTGTCACTCTGACTCATTTAAAATTCATCATAACTTTGCTTACAAGTATAACCAATATTTTTGAAAAAAAGTAGGTTTTGGATAAGATTTAAGGAATATTTTAGATGTGTTAAGAAATTTTTATAAAAAAAGTTTTTAAGAAAAAATGCCGGACATCAGCAGTTTCCACTGACTCCGGCATTTTTACCATCACTGGTCTATTATTTATTGCTCAGATATTCATCGATTCCCTTTGCGGCAGCTTTTCCTGCACCCATGGCAAGAATTACAGTTGCAGCTCCGGTTACGGCATCACCACCGGCAAATACACCGGCTTTTGAGGTAGCACCGTTT
>OGUG01000994.1_pt1 | contig 11711 bp, 8 predicted proteins | sample 1573711 | NCBI WGS metagenome assembly OGUG01 (sample SAMEA2582006, study PRJEB24529) | metagenome | biome: Human gut stool | place: China | collected 2011 | reverse complement strand
AAAGTAGACCGTTCGTTTAATCTGTACATGAATAAAGTCAGTGCAGAGACAATCAAGAAAGAGCGTCTGCAGATCCTTGAGGCAGGACAGGAAGATATCCGGAAACTGGCGGATGTCGTAGAGGCAGTGATGAAAGCCGGACAGGTCTGCGTGATCGGAAGCGAAGAGAAGATAGAAGAAGCAAAAGATATGTTTAAAAATGTGACGACATTTTAGTTGTCTTCAACAGATAAAAGAACAGGAGAAAATATGAAAAAGGATTATAAATCAGGATTCGTAACATTGATCGGTCGTCCAAACGTTGGAAAATCAACTCTGATGAACCAGCTGATCGGACAGAAGATCGCGATTACATCGAATAAACCACAGACGACACGTAACCGTATCCAGACCGTACTTACAACAGATGACGGGCAGATTGTGTTCGTGGATACACCGGGAATCCATAAAGCAAAGAACAAGCTTGGGGAGTATATGGTCAATGTGGCAGAACGTACATTGAATGAAGTTGACGTGGTGCTCTGGCTGGTAGAGCCGACAACATTTATCGGAGCAGGTGAACAGCATATCATCAGCCAGCTTAAGAAAGTAACGACACCGGTTGTACTGGTCATCAATAAGATAGACAGTGTAAAGAAGGAAGATGTTCTTCCGGCCATCGCTGCGTACAAAGATGTCTATGACTTTGTAGAAATCGTTCCGGTATCTGCAAGAAGAGGCGATAATACGGACGAGCTTGTAAATGTAATTATGAAATATCTTCCTTATGGACCACAGTTCTATGACGAAGATACAATCACAGACCAGCCGGAACGTCAGATTGTAGCGGAGATTATCCGTGAGAAAGCATTGCATAGTTTAAATGAAGAGATTCCACATGGAATCGCAGTAGCAATCGATCAGATGAAAATGAATCATAAAGTGTGTCATATTGATGCAACAATCATTTGCGAGAGAGATTCCCATAAAGGGATCATCATCGGAAAACAGGGAAGTATGCTGAAAAAAATCGGAAGTACTGCAAGATTTGAGATCGAGCGTCTGCTGGATTGCAAAGTAAATTTGAAGCTGTGGGTGAAGGTTCAGAAGAACTGGAGAGACAGCGATTATATGATGAAAAATTTTGGATACAGGGAAGACGAGATGTAAGCCCTGAAATGCATTTGGGGTAAATTCTAAAGAAATTCTAAAGAAAAAAGTGCTGTTCCTTAAAGAATGGCACTTTTTTCTTTAATAAATGCCAAAGCCTATTGTTATTATGAAAAAGTGGGATAAAATAATGTTCAAGGATTGCGGGAAGTGCATAGCAATGGAGCAATCCGGTTACATCATAAAATGGGAAAAGAATGGAGAAAACAAGAAGTGAGACAAAGGACAGGGAATTTGCACAGAAAGAGAATAATAGAAATCTTACTCCCACCGGTAATTACTTTTCTGGTGAATTCAGCTGTCTACTGGGGATCACCTAGATTGGCAGATACAGGTGAGTACCATAACCTGTCACTTGCATTAGACGCAAAGATCCCGTTGATCCCAGCCTTTATTCTTGTTTATTTTGGATGTTACATTTTCTGGGTGATTAATTATCTGCTTGTATCATTGCGGGAGGAAGAGATAAAATATAGATTTTTTACGGCTGATTTGTATGCCAGAATCATTTGTTTTCTGTTTTTTGTATTTTATCCGACAACAAATGTAAGACCAGAACTTGTCGGAAATGGAATTTTTGTTCAGGGCATGCGTTTTTTATATCAGATTGATAAACCGGTGAATTTATTTCCATCAATCCATTGTATGGCAAGCTGGTTCTGTTGTATTGGAATCAGGAGAGATAAAAAAATACCGGTGTGGTATAAGATAGTATCTGTAATGATCGCGGTGTTGGTCTTTGTTTCTACGCTTGTAACAAAACAGCATGTAATTGTGGATGTGATCGGTGGAGTTGTGGTAGCGGAGCTTACCTGGTTTGTAAGCTGCCGGACAAACGGATGGAAAATTTACAGAAATCTGGTTCATAAAGCAGGAGGAGAAAATGGAAAATAAAAAGAAAATGATATTTAATGTACTTTTTCTCTTTCTTGTCTTTGTGGCAACACTCTATGGAGTGTTCCATGGAGAGGATTTAAGCGAGATTGCAGAAATCCTGAAAACAGTGAATTTATACTGGTTGTTTCCAGGTGTTGTCTGTGTGATTATCTTTATATGGGGAGAGTCAATTATTATATTTTATATGATGCATACGCTTGGTATTCATCTAAAGAAATGGAAATGTTTCCTGTTTTCCTCTGTGGGATTCTTTTTCAGCTGTATCACGCCATCCGCAACAGGAGGACAGCCGGCGCAGATTTATTATATGAAGAAAGAGAAAATTCCAATCCCGGTATCAACACTTGTGCTGATGATTGTCACGATTACATATAAGATGGTTCTCGTTGTGATCGGCCTTGGACTTATGATCTTCGGTAGGGGATTCATCAGAACACATATGTATGAGATCCGTCATATTTTTTATCTTGGAACAGGTTTAAATGTGTTTTGTGTGGCTTCTATGCTGCTCCTTGTATTTCATCCGGTGCTTGCACGTTCTATTCTTGTGAAAGGAATGGAACTGCTGGAAAAAATGCATCTGATGCGACATAAGAGTACAAGAATTGAGAAACTGAATGCATCAATGGATCAGTATCATACAACAGCGGTTTATCTGAAAGATCATATGATGGTGCTGGTTAATGTATTTGCAATCACACTATTTCAGAGGTTCGCACTGTTTACAGCAACCTGGTTTGTATATAAGGCATTTGGACTGTCCGGAACGAATGCATTCGTGATCATTCTTCTGCAGTCTGTGATTTCAGTTTCTGTGGATATGCTGCCACTGCCAGGTGGTATGGGCATCAGTGAAAAACTGTTTTCGATGATTTTTGAACCAGTTTTTGGAAGCACACTTTTGATTCCGGGAATGATCTTAAGCAGAGGACTTGGATATTATACAGAATTACTGATCAGTGCAATTTTTACGATCGTGGCGAATTTTACAATAGGAAGAAACTTAAGGAAGAAAGCATAAATAACTGGAGAGTTATTCTGAAAAGAATAAAAACAAGGGGGAAATAAAATGTTAGGTGTTTATGATTACACAGTTATACTTACATATATCAGTCTGTGGATTTCGATTGGTGGGATGATGCTGTCATTGAATGGACATCTGGATCTTGCAGTATTGTGTCTTGCACTGTCCGGTCTGTGTGATATGTTTGATGGGAAGATTGCAAGAACAAAGAAGGATAGAACAGAAATAGAGAAACGTTTTGGAATCCAGATTGATTCCCTATGTGACATTGTCTGTTTTGGAGTTGGACCGGCGATCATCTGTTATTGTATGGGAATGAATGGGATTGTCGGTGTTCTTATTCTTATGTTTTATGTATTGGCAGGATTGATCCGTCTGGCATGGTTTAATGTAACAGAAGAGTCCAGGCAGGATGAGACAACAGAGAACAGAAAGTGTTATCAGGGATTGCCAATCACATCCATGTCGATCGCATTACCGATTCTTGTTGTGCTTCGCCCATTTCTGCACTTTGATTTCAGAATTGTACTGCATGCGATGGTTCTTCTTGTAGGACTTCTGTTTGTTATGGATTTCAAATTAAAAAAGCCGGGGAATAAGACACTTTCTGCATTAGTCGGAGTAGTAGCGGTTGCAGTAGTCTGGACATTGAGACGAAGATTCATGTAAGAGGAGAGATTATGATTTATGCAGACAGAAACGGAAACAGGACGGAGAAAACAACAGGACAGGACAGATTCCTGGAATATATCTATGGACATACATTGACAAGAATGATGCTGAAACCATTGCTTGGTTCCAGGGTATCCCGACTTGGTGGAAAAGTGCTGGACAGCAGAGTATCCAGGCTGTTGATTCCATCGTTTGTCAGAAAGAATCAGATTGATCTGTCAATCTATGATAAGAATCATTATTCTTCTTATAATGACTTTTTTACGCGTAAGATTTTAGCAGAGGAACGTCCGATTGACGGAAGAAAAGAAGTACTGATCAGTCCTTGTGACGGGAAAGTGACAGTTTGTCCGATTCAAAGGGATGGACTTTTTCTTATCAAACAGACACAGTATACAGTCCGTAGTCTTCTGAAGGATGAAAAGCTTGCGAAACGCTATGAAGGTGGAACAGCTTATATAATCCGTCTCACGGTAGATGACTACCACAGATATTGTTATGTAGCAGATGGTGTGAAATCTGCACAGCGAAAGATCAGAGGAGTATTCCATACAGTAAATCCGGTGGCAAATGACTATGCTCCGATTTACAAGATGAATACAAGGGAATATTGTCTTGTACAGACAGAAGAACTGGGAACCGTTTTGCAGATGGAAGTCGGTGCTCTTATGGTTGGACGGATTAAGAATCATAAGAAGAAAGTATCTGTTGTACACCGGGGAGAAGAAAAAGGAATGTTCGAGTTTGGCGGGTCTACAGTCGTTCTTTTGACAGAACCGGGAAAAGTGCAGACGGATGAAGATCTGGTGAGAAACAGTGCAACCGGTGCAGAGACATTGGTAAAGATGGGTGAGAAAATCGGTGAAAAATGTCAGAAAGAACCGTTTTCGGGCGAGAACTGAGGATTTTCTATAGCATTCTAAATTAAAGTGTGCTAAAATGGCTGTGTTTGTTAAAGAAACATAGCCATTTTGTGCAAATATGGAGATAAGACAGAGAGAAGGAGGAAAATTCAGGTGAAAAAGAGAAGAATACTTGCAGTTCTTTTGATTGTTGCACTTGCAGTTGCTTCTTTTTCCGGTTGCGGAAAGAAGAAAGAAAAGGAAGAGCCAAAGAAAGAGACAAAGCAGGTAGTGCAAGAGGAAGAAGAGCCGGAAGAAGTAGAAGAGCCGGAAGTGAATCAGGAGACATTTGCTATTTTTGGAGTTGACTCCAGAGAAAATAATCTTGGTAAGGGAACAAGATCAGACTCCCTGATGGTGGTAAATGTAGATAATACAAATAAAAAAGTGTATATTGCTTCTGTCTATAGAGATTGTTATGTACAGATTGAAGGTCATGGTCTGGATAAGATCACACATGCACACTCTTTCGGAGGACCGGAGCTTGCAATGGATACATTAAATACAAACTTTGATCTGGATATTCAGAAATATATTACAGTTAACTTCATGAATGTAGCAGAACTGGTTGATGATATGGATGGAATCGAGCAGGATATTACAGAAGAAGAAACAAAGTATATCAATGGTTATATTGATGAGCTTAATGGAATCAGGGGAACATCTTCTGCACACATTACAGAAGCAGGTACTTATACATTAGACGGAACACAGGCGGTTGCATTTAGCCGTATCCGTTATACAGAAGGAGGAGATTATAAGAGAAGTGAAAGACAGAGAACAGTTCTCTTTAAGATTTTCTCAAAAGCACAGGAGCTTGATAAAGCGAAAAAGATCGATATTGCCAAGAGCATGCTTGATAAAATTAATACAAACTATTTAGAGAGCGAAGTACTTCGTCTTTTAAGTAAAATCACAGAATACAAGGTGGAAGCAATGGATGCATTTCCAAAGGTATTCTATTCCGGTAAGATTGATGGTGTGTTCTATGAAGTTCCGGTTACATTGAATGACATGAGTACACAGATGCATACATTTTTGTATCCGACAGAAACGTATACACCTTCTGAGACAGTTCAGTCGATCAGTGCTCAGGAAAGCGCAGTAGCGCCGACAGCGAATAATGATTTTACACAGCAGTAAGAGCTGGAGTTAAACTGATTTTTGAAAAGAGTTGTGAGAAATAGAGGATAATCTCGTTTTTTACAGCTCTTTTTTGTATATGAAAAACGTCTACTCGGGTTGCAATTACTTTCAATTTTATAAAATGTGTGTTATCCTAGCATTGGATGCTGTTTGAACGTTTAACTAAGATAAGAAAAAAGAAAAGGTTAGATAAGGAGTAAGAAAATGAAATACGAGAAGATGAACAATCTCTTCCTACGTCAGTCCTATCTAGATTCCTGGGAAGATTATGAAAGAAGTTTAAAGAAAAAAAGCTTTATTAAATGGGATTATATTATATTGACAGCATCAAATAAAGCACAGGCAACGGCTTATCGGAATCAGATCGAGAACCGTCTGGAAAAAGGTCTTCTTCCGGAAGAGACAACGTATGCGGTTCTTCCAGATCCGGAGGGAAAACGTGTGGGATCAGGAGGCGCTACATTTCAGGTGATGCGTTATATTGCAGATCAGGAGCCTGAGAGAGAGAATCCTTTTAAGAATCGTAGAATTCTTGTGATTCATTCAGGTGGTGACAGTAAGAGAGTGCCGCAGTATTCTGCAATCGGCAAGCTTTTCTCACCGGTTCCAAGAGAATTGCCGGATGGAAGAAGTTCCACTTTATTTGATGAGTTTATTGTAGGAATGTCAGGAGTTCCATCCAGAATCCAGGAGGGAATGCTTGTTTTGTCAGGTGATGTATTGCTTTTGTTTAATCCACTTCAGATTGATGCGCAGTTTGACGGAGCAGCAGCAATTTCCATTAAAGAGCCGGTAGCTACAGGAAAGAATCATGGCGTATTTCTGAACGACGGACATGATTATGTAAAGTGTTTTCTTCATAAACAGACAGAAGAGCGTCTGCGAGAGATGGGAGCTGTCAATAAAGCAGGAAATGTAGATCTTGATACAGGTGCGGTATTGTTTGGCAGCGCACTGTTGCAGGCACTGTTCCGTCTGATTTCAACAGGGGGCAAAGTAGACGAGAAGAAATTCAGGCAGTTTTGTAATGAAGAAGCAAGAATCAGCTTTTATGGGGATTTTTTATATCCGCTTGCAAATGATTCTACATTAGAAGATTTCTATAAAGAGGCAGCAGAAGGACAGCTCAATGAGGCACTGCATGAATGCAGGACACAGATCTGGAATGCGATCCATCATTTCTCAATGAAGCTGTTGTGTCTGTCACCGGCGGAATTTATTCATTTCGGAACAACAAGGGAATTGAGAAGTCTTGTAACAAAAGATGTGCAGGATTACGAGTTCCTGGATTGGAAGATGCAGGTGAATTCAGCGGTGCAAAAAGAAGGATTTGCAGCGCATAATGCTTATGTAGGAAGCCGTGCGAAGATAGGAAAAGAAGCATATCTGGAGAATTGTTATATTCTTGGTAATTCTGAGGTCGGCGACGGAACCGTTCTTTCCCATGTGCGCATTATGGACCGGAAGATTCCGGAACAGATCGTCATGCACGGAACTGAACTGACAGGTGGGAAAAAAGTAATCAGGATTTATGGTGTGCCAGATAATCCGAAAGGAAAATATCCGGGAGAGGTTTCATTTCTCGGCACGACATTGAATCAGTTTATGGCTCAGAATAAAGTGACGAAAGAAGAACTCTGGAAAGGAGAAGAGACCTATCTGTGGTTTGCAGATCTTTATCCGGTGTGTGATGACTGGGAAGATGCACTTGATATGGCTGAAATCATTTACAAGATGGCACATGGTACTGCAACAAAAGAAGAGATTTCCAGATGGCGCGAGACTGAACGCATGAGCCTCTATTCCAGTTTTAATGCAGCAGATATTGAGGCATCCTGTGATCAGGAGAGGTTTCTTGAAAACCGTATTCTTGCAAGGTGTTTCATCAGAAAACTGGAGCAGGGAATGTATTATGCGGAGGCACTCAAGATATTTGGAAAGCGTGGAATATCGAAAGAAATTTTTAAGTTACTGATGGAAGATGCGGAAGAAGCAGATTTCTCATTGAAGATCCGAATCTATCATGCAGTTTCCTGTTATATGAAAAAGACAAGAACGATTTATGATGATCTGCATTATGATGCACTCGAAAATGACTGTTTTGGAACAATCCAGGAGGCAATTTATGAAGAAGCAGAGAAGAAGCTTCCAGATAGTGCAGGATATAGAATTGTAAAAGATCAGGTTGATATCGCCCTTCCGGTCCGCGTGAACTGGGGCGGAGGCTGGACGGATACACCACCACATTGTAATGAAAAGGGTGGAGTAGTTCTTAATGCTGCAATGAAATTAAGAGGAATCTATCCGGTACAGATCACGGTGAAGAGATTAGATGAGCTTCATGTGGAATTTGAAAGTAAGGATATCGGAGTCTATACAACTGTAGACAGTGCAGCTGAGATCCAGGATTGTCATAATCCATATGATTCATTTGCACTGCATAAAGCAGCTTTGATCGCCTGTGGAATTATCCCGGTCAAGGAAGAAGCAGATCTTCAGGAGATTTTAAAGCGGATGGGAGGAGGAATCTATCTTTCTACCCAGGTTTACGGAGTACCGAAAGGATCAGGACTTGGAACAAGCAGTATCTTATCAGGAGCGTGCGTAAAGGGAATCTTTGAATTTCTTGGTCAGGAGCGTACAGATGCAGAGATCTATGATGTTGTCCTTGGTATGGAGCAGATCATGAGTACCGGAGGCGGATGGCAGGATCAGGTTGGCGGACTGACAGAAGGAATTAAACTGATCTCAACAAAACCGGGGATTGCCCAGAATCTTGTTGTAGAGAAGATAGAAATGCCGGAAGAGGGAAAGAAAGAACTGAAAGAACGTTTCGCATTGATTTATACTGGTCAGAGGCGTCTCGCAAGAAATCTGTTGCGTGATGTGGTTGGTGGCTATATCGGAAGCAGACCAGAATCATTGAAGGCATTAAAGGAGATGAAGGCAATCGCCGTGTTAATGCGTTTTGCACTGGAACAGGGAGATATTGATGAATTTGCTGAGCTTTTAAACCAACATTGGAAATTATCCTGTATGCTGGATGCCGGTACAACCAATACCTGTATCGATCAGATTCTTCTCGTATGTGAAGACCTGGTAGATGGTAAGTTTATATCCGGAGCCGGTGGAGGCGGATTCATTCAGGTGATTCTAAAGAAAGATGTGACAAAGGAGCAGCTGCATGAACGTCTGCATGGCGTGTTCCAGGACAGTGGCGTAGATGTATGGGATTGCGAACTACTTGTTTAACGTATAAGTAAGGTAAGAAACTAAAATTTGACAAAGTATTTCTACATGGTATAATGAGCGAAAAAGAAAAGCAGTATATCAGTTAGGAGTAGATTTTTGAAGAGCAATAAGAAAACGAATAGAGAGAAGAACAGGAAGCTGACGATGATCTCGTTTTTGCCGGCAATCATCTGGCTGATCCTTCTTTTGGTTTTGTCAAGCCAGAATGGACCACAGACAGCAGCAACCAGTCTGCCGATGGCAGAATGGATCCAACAGCACTTTTTTCCACAGGACAGTGTGGACTATGTGCATATGTATCTGAGGAAATGGGCACACTTTATCGTTTATTTCATAGAATCAGGATTATTGGTGCTGGCAATGAAGAATGTGATGAAAGCCTGGAAAGCGGCATGCGCGGTATTCGGACTTTGTACGATCCTGGCAATTGCAGATGAGGCACACAAGGTTCTGATCGTAGGAAGACACTGTCAGTGGGATGAAGCAGGAATCAATATTGTCGGTGTGATCATGGGAGTGTTGCTTACCTGGAGTATTCTATGGCTGATTCGTTGGGCAAGGGGAACACTTGAAGATTAGAAGGAATATTTTCGCAGAAAGCTTCATATAATGACATCAGGAAGACAAGCTGTGAAAGGGGAAATCGAATAGTGATTCTTGGCTATATTGTCTGTTTTCTCGGTGGTCTGATTCTGGGCGTAGTCCTTATGTGTTTGCTTCAGATAAAGAGATGATTTGTGAGAGAGGTTGAGAGGCCTCTCTTTTTTGTATATCAGGAAAGTGTTTTCCTGATATACAAAAAATACTCCGTTTAGGATCTGCACAAATCCGAAAAAAAACCCGTTGTTGTTTTACATAAACTTAACATTTGGTTGATTTCAGACTTTACATTTCTTACGTAACATATGTACTGTGCTTGAGGGAAGCATAAATGACTGCAGAAAATAAAAAAAAGAAAATGCAGTGGGATTAGAAATGTGTATGAAATGTAAAGGAGATAATTGACATGAAAATGAAAAAGTTTATCGCATTACTTACAGTAGCAGGTATGACAGCAACAATGGCAGTTGGATGTGGAAGTTCATCAAACGAAACTTCAGATAATGCAGCAGATACAAATACAGAGAGCAGTGACAGCTCATTAAGCGGAACAATCACAGCAGCTGGTTCATCAGCACTGAAACCACTTGCTGATGATGCAGCAGATTCGTTCTTAAATGATCATCCGGATGTATCTATCACAATTGATGCAGGCGGTTCAGGAGAAGGACTGAAGCAGGTATCAGAAGGAACTGTAGATATCGGTAACTCTGATGTGGCAGCAGAAGATAAACTGGATGAGACAGCAGCAAAAGAGCTTGTAGATCATCAGGTATGTGTTGTAACTATGGCACCGATCGTAAACAAAGATGTTGCAGAAGCAGGTGTTAAGAGCCTGACAAAAGAGCAGTTGATCTCCATCTTCACAGGAAAGACAACAAACTGGAAAGATGTTGGAGGACCGGATGAGAATATCGTTCTTGTAACACGTCCTGAGTCTTCAGGAACAAGAGCAACATTTCAGAAATATGCACTGGATGGAAACGAAGAAGCTTCTAACACATCCATGGAAACAGATGATTCCGGAGTTCTTCTTACAAATGTAAAGAGTACAAACGGAGCAATCGGTTATGTAGCACTTTCTTATCTGACAGGAGATGCAGGTGTTGAGACAGTAGCAATTGATGATGTTGAGCCAACACTTGAGAATACTTACAGCGGAAAATATCCTGTATGGACATTCGAGCATATGTACACAAAGGGTGAACCAAATGAAGTGACAAAAGCATTCCTTGATTATATCACAGGTGATGAATATGGCGATCAGATGGAGAAACTTGGTTATGGTGTTGCATCTAAGACGACTGCAACAGAGCACTAATAGCATAAAGTGAAAAGCTATGAAATGTACTGTGTGTTCCGAGAAAATTCAGAACAGCAGTACATTTCACTGATAAAAGGTGAAAATATGAAGAAACAAAACATGTTTACAAAAGAGTATGCATGGAGAGGACTGATGACAGCAGGCGGTTTGCTTGTTATTGCCATCACAATCTGTATCGGAGCCTTTCTTATATATAAGGGATCCGGTACATTTACGATATTTGGTCATTCCATATTTGAATTCTTAGGATCGACAGACTGGAACCCGGAAGATAATGCACAGGGTGGTGGAACTGTCGGAGCATTGATCTTTATTGTGGGTTCTCTATGTACATGTGGTCTGGCACTTCTGATTGCGACTCCATTTGCAGTAGGTTCTGCAATCTTTATGATTGAGATCGCGCCGAAATTCGGAGAAAAGTTTTACAGACCAATCGTTGAAATTTTCGCAGGAATTCCATCAGTTGTTTATGGATGGGTTGGACTTACAGTCCTGATTCCGGCAATTAAGAAAGTATTTCATTTACAGGTTGGACATTCTGTTTTGGCAGCGGGGATTGTTTTGGCACTGATGATCTTCCCAACCATCAGTAATGTAGCAGCAGATTCCATTCATTCTGTGCCAAAAGATTACCGTATGGCAGCCTACGGACTGGGTTCTACAAGATGGCAGTCCATTTATAAAGTTGTCATTCCGGCAGCAGGTTCAGGAATTCTTTCAGGAATTATTCTAGGACTTGCGAGAG
>OGUG01000992.1_pt1 | contig 11719 bp, 6 predicted proteins | sample 1573711 | NCBI WGS metagenome assembly OGUG01 (sample SAMEA2582006, study PRJEB24529) | metagenome | biome: Human gut stool | place: China | collected 2011 | reverse complement strand
CTTGTTCCCGTTATATCAGTAACGATATGGGAACTGAAGTCTTTCGCAGCTTTTAGCGGACCTCCTTTTTCAGCTTATGCAGTATTATGAGTTAAACACCTAACTGCTTAATAGACTGCATTTTTGCTGTATTATCATCAACTTTGCTTTTTCTTGCTGCGTTTACTTTAATAAATGACTTACAAATTTTCATCCTATACCTTTTTTATAAATACATCTTTGACAAGTAGGAAGTATAACCTTAAATCAGTATATTTAAATAATATCACTCTGTTTCTTAAAACACAAAAAGACTGTTCCAGTTTGAAACAGTCTTTTTGTGTCAAGGTTAAGTTGAAATCAAACTATTGAGGAAAAATAATCTGATAGCGACCACTCAAATGCATAAACGCAAACAAACGCAACAACCCGTCATAATATTTATCCAGATATCCGTCTTCATAAGGTACATGTTTTGCTTCCCACAGCTGTTTGACAAATTCTTCGCATTTCACATCCGTACAAACCAATGACACCGCCGCAGCTGTAGCCACAAGACCCAATGAATGACGCAACTGTTTATATTCACCCGCCTGCAAGACTTCCTTCACCGGACTTCCATCTACATTATACTGGTCTTTAAAATCATAAAGTCCCTGACCATACAGAAAATTCTGTATTTTATTTCCATACTCCTGCTGCCATTCTCTGTCTGCACATGCCCAAGAATAATCCAGAGCAATATTCATAGGCACCCGCCATGAATCAAAACGGAAGGCATCTCCTATTATCCCATCTGAATGCAACAAAGAACCGTCATAGTTATTATAATCAGGATTTAAGCCAGTCACCGGATGAATACTCTTATGCAGGTACTCACGACTTCTCTCGGCGCATTCCCTCCAAAAACGGCTCCTTCCATCATAAGCCCATCTGGCCCACACTTCATAAAAAGCAGGCAAATGATAAGAAGGATCAGTAAATTTCGCACCGAAGCGGGTCGGAGTAAATGTAATCAGCTGATGTTCTATATTTATAAATGGGGTTACCGCATCTTTTCCAACCTTTTTCATCGAACAATCTAAAATATTTTGTGCTTCAGCTAAATAATTTATGCCAGATTCATTTCCCCATCTGTTCGACGCAAAAATAAGTGAAGTCACATAATATAGTTCACCATCAGAAGCAGGTCCTTCGGAATTACGAGTTCCGTCCGTCTGACAACTCCAGGCAAAATAACCTTCAAACATGCCTTTCTGGTGCTGCATGTACTTCTTACACCATCGCCACAAGCGGTCAAATATATCCTTCCGGTCAAACTGCACGGCAATCATCATTCCATAAGACAGACCTTCTGTACGTACATCATGATTCTTCAAGTCACTAATATAAGCCATGGAATCACCGACCTCAAAATAGACTTTATTGACCCCATAGAATACATCATTAAACACTTTTTCCAGTTTCGCATCTATTTCGGCCTGAGAATAACCCATTTCGGCAAAAAAGTTTCTATACTTACGCGTTTCGAAAGCACCCGCTGACCATGGAACAGCATCAAAACCTATCCAGTCAATTTCCACGGAAGCCCCCTTCTGCAGAGAGACCCGTATATCGCAGACTCCCACCGGAGCCTTTTCCACACATGCCTTTACCACACACCAGTCTTTGCCTGCAGGAATCTTTACAGTAGCTATATCTTCATCATCCGCTACAATTTTCACCACCCCACCTTTATCCGATTTCACACGCATTTTCACTTCTTGCACAGGCTGAGAACCAAAATCCACACGGTTGTACTGAATCCATGATTTTATTTTTTCCAATCGGCACTTCCAACCTTCGAACTTATTTTCATCATTGACAAAGGAAACAGACACTCCTTCTTTACTGATTGCACTATACCGATCTATCTGTATTTTCATACGCGCATCCGTAATCCCGACTCCGCGTAAAGTAGGCTTTACTTTCACAATCGTTCCATCAGAATTAAAAGTTAAGGAATCAATACGAACAGAACGCCGCTTATCAGCTTCAGGAGAAAAGTCATTATGATGATAAAAAAGATACCACTGTCCATTATATTCCACAATTGAATGATGATTTGTCCAACATCCAGTGGGAGACTCATCCATAATAATGCCTTTAAATTCAAATGGGCCTGAAGGTGAATTTCCCATTGCGTATGCCAATGTCTCCATCTTATCCTTCACCCAGGGAAAAGTAAGGTAATACTTTCCGTTTCTTTCAAATACAAACGGGCCTTCCTTAAATCCCTCAGGAAGCCCTTCTATCAGAACTGGAGCAGAAGCCAACTCCTTCATATTATCTTTCAACCTTGCCATACGCAGACCATTCCCAGCCCAATAAATATATGCACTTCCCTGTTTATCAATCAACACACACGGATCAATTCCCTGTATGCCTTCTATGGGCTTCCAGTCTGGCATGAATGGGCCATAAGGAGTATCCGACACTGCAACTCCCACGGAAAAGACTTTCATATTTTTAGGTTTTGCAGGAAAATAAAAATAATATTTTCCATTTTTGTACACACAGTCAGGAGCCCACATGGAATAGGACTCCGAATCCACCCATGGGACATTGTTTTGTGAAAGAATTACCCCATGATCTGTCCAGTCTACCAGATTTTGAGAGGAATATATATGATAATCTTCCATACAAAACCAATCTTTAAGACGTTCAACCGGACTTTTTATATCATGTGACGGATATAAATAAACTTTCCCGTCAAATACACGGGCTGTAGGGTCAGCTGTAAAAGAATGACTGATAATAGGATTTTGTGAATAGGTCTTTAGAATAACCAAAAACAATGTCACTATACCCAAATATAGATGCCTCATAAATATAGTATTAGGTTATAAGTAAAAAATAAGAAAAAGAAGCCACCCCGATACAGGGCAGCTCCTTTCTCAAAACATGTCACGATTAATTAGCGGAATTTCCATGCATATTCGTATTGGTAGAAAGTTCAGTAGAAGGTATCGGCACACGTAAATGACGCGAATAATCAAACACCTGCGTACCTGTCAGATTAGTCTGTTCCACCTGAAGCGCATTTTTATTTTTCAAGTTATTCAGCACAATACTCTGATCCGGATCATTCGGATTATTGTACCATCTCATCAAGTTAAAGAATCTCCAGCCTTCCCAATATAACTCTACAGAATATTCATGTTTCAGAATTCGGCGTACAGAATTTAACTCCATTCCTTCGCAAATAACATCTCCATTACTTCCTACAACTCGACCAACCACAGGTTTCTGCTGAAGCAACTCATCCACAGTGGGCAATGTATTGCCTTTCAAATAATCATTACCTAAATCGGCTTCAGTTGTATTGAAAGCTTCCGTATTCTTATTCGCACGATCACGCACCATTTGGATGTATTTTTTAGCTGTTGCTTCATCATTATCAGCTTCCAAACAGCATTCTGCATACATCAACAAAATATCAGAATAACGGATAAGACGATCATTAATACCACTCTGTTCTTTGCTTCTCACTTGGTCAAGACTATACTTACGACATCCGAACCATTTTCCTCTCCATTCATCAAATGTATCTCCAGAGAACAGCACTTCATAAGGAATCCAGTTACCAGATTTACCCAAGAAATTACAGCCGCCAGGTATATACATACCCAAATAAGCACGAGGATCTATAATCTTTCCTGACGCATCACGTTCAAACTCATTATATAGCGCTAAAGAAGGCTGTCCATTCCACCATCTGGCAGACTCTGTAGAGTTTGGCGCACTCATTTCCAATTCACGAATTGTATTTTGTCCGGTTACTACCCAGTCATTCAGGTCACCATTAGCAGCAGGGTTAAATCCGTCTGTTTCTACACTTTGGCAGAACTGTACTTCAAACAAAGATTCAGCATTATTTTCATTATCTTCAGTCGCATTATCACGATAATTATCCATTAAAGAATATTGATGAGAGTCGATAATTTGCCACAATACATCCTTTGCTAAAGCCCATTCGGCATCTCCAGCTTTTGCAGTTCCATCCAAAATCGGACGAGCCATATACGTTTTTGCCAAAAAGGCGAGTGCAGAACCTTTTGTAGCACGACCTTCATTTTCAGTTCCTTCGTACGACCAGTCTGAAAGCAAGTTTGCAGCATCCTGAAAATCTTTTACCATACGCTGGTAGATTGCACCCGGTTCAGCAGGTGGCAACATGTAATCTCCTTCACCGGTAGTCACATAATCACGGTCAGGAATTTCATCTCCCCAGAAATAAACCAGATAGAAACGACTCAAACCTCTCAAGAATATAGCTTCACCTTTCAGTCTGTCATATAATTTTTTATCATCTTCATTATTCAAATCAAATGCTCCATCCTGATTTGCCTCCAATTTCTCGAGTGCAAGATTAGCTGCATACTGTAACACGTACAAATCCTGATAACACGTTGATACACTACCCAAATCCGCATTTACGTTGTATTGAGACAATCTTGCCGTTTCTGGTTCACCGGCAGCAGCTCCACTTGTAAACACATATTCATCACTACGTGCATTCAGCATAAATGGCATCCATCGAGCCCATCCGCCAGCTCTTTGAAGAATGTTGTATGCACCATTAACTGCATATGTCAAATGTTCTTTCGTATTATAATATGTAGCTTCGTTATCTGCTGAAGGATTATTAAAATCCATGTCAGGCTCACATGAACTCATTGTCATTAATAAAGAGCCCAAACAAATACCCATATATGTTTTAATATGTTTCATAAAATTCCAATATTTCATTATTACTTAAAATGTCAACTGCAAACCAGCAAAGAACTCACGATTTGCCCAATATGTATCTCCAGAGTAGTAATATGCTCCATCTACACCACGATTCAAAGTAGAACCATTATTGGGGACTTGCGGGTCAAACATAGAATATCCTGTAATAGTGAACGGATTCTTTACACCCAGATACAAACGTAAAGATTCAATGTGTGCTTTTGAAATCAATGCTTTGTCAAAAGTATATCCCAAGGTAATACGATTGCAACGGAAATAAGAACCATTTTCAATAAAATAATCAGATGCCATAGTATGATTACCATTCGGGTCATTAAGTACGGCACGCGGTACATTCGTATTCACATTAGCAGGCAATGTGATTGTTTCACCACCAGCTGTTGTAAAGGTCACATCTTCTGCACGGAAGCGGTTATTCATATCAGCCATCTGATTCTTTGCTGCATAACCACCCATCAGCTCAGTTTTCCAGTTATTATAAATTTGGTTTCCAAAGTCACCTTGCCATAACATTGAAAAATCAAATCCTTTGTATTCGGCTGTAATATTCAGGCCAAAAGAACAATTCGGTAAAGAAGAACCGATAAATGTTTTATCGTCATCCGTAATTTGTCCGTCACCGTTTACATCTACATATTTCAAATCTCCGGCAGCTGCAGAAGGCTGAAGACGTTCTCCCTTGCTGTTTACATAATTAGCAGCTTCTTCATCTGTACGGAACAAGCCATCTGTCTTATAACCCCAGAATTGCGCTACAGGCTGTCCGACTACAGTCATTGTCACATTACCTGTACTACAAGCACCACCAGCAAGTGAAGCATTGTCACCCAAACTTGTTACTTCATTACGATAAAGAGAGAAGTTAGGAGAAATCGTTAATTTTACATCACCAATCTGTTCACGATAAGTAGCTGAAAGTTCAATACCCCAGTTTTTCATACTACCCACATTAGAATACATGGTATTAATATTACCTGTAGATTTAGGCAACTGTACGGCAAGTAACATATCGGTCGTTTTACGATTATAATAATCGAAAACCAAACTGAATTTATTATTAAACATATCAAGGTCGAAACCTACACCCGCATCTCTGGTTGTTTCCCACGACAGATCAGGATTTGCAAAGTTTTCAATCAATGGTGCTGATGCATTAGAAGAGCTTCCTTCCGGATTAATCTGGCCAGGACCAAATGTGTAATATCTGTTGTCTGTTTCAACAACTGACTGATAATCATATCGTCCTACCGCATTGGCACTACCAATCCAACCTAATGTGGCACGGATTTTCAAATTATTCAGCCAGCTGGAAGTTGCGTCTTTCATCCAAGACTCTTCACTGATTCTCCATCCCACAGAGAATGAAGGGAAATATCCCCAACGATTACCTTTTTTAAATTTAGAAGACTCATCAGCACGGAAGTTAGCAGTAATCATATACTTACTATTGTAAGAATACATAACTCTGGCCAAATAAGAAAAATATGCTTCGTTATATTGTGAACTAGTTACGTTCTGACTATCTGGGTAACGACTCTCTGGACCAAAGTCTGAATATTCATTACTACGTCCTGAAACGCCCGTAGACCATCCATCAAACTTTTCAGAAACCATACCGACAACTCCTGACAAATTATGTACATCATTAAAGGTCTTATCAAAGGTCAGCAAGTTTTCAATAATTTCATGTCCGCTGCCTCCTTTTGTCGTACTCTGAGAATTATAAGCCTGCTTTCCGTTAGCTGTTCCAAGATCATATTCCGGAATCAAAGTTGCATCATTGTTTCTTGCAAATGAGTAAGTATAAGTCAAACGATATTTCAACCAGTCAAAAATCTTTATTTCACCAAATATACTTCCCAAAGCGCTAATTGAACGATTACGAATTTTTTCATTTCTCAAGAACCAGATTTGATTCACCAAGTCATTTCCATCACGACCATTATTACCAGTCAAGAAGAAACTACCATCTTCATTGTATACCGGAAGGTTAGAAGGTGTTTGGAGAGTATTCATCAGCGAAGCACCTGTAAAACCATTGGTTCTACTATAATTAGCAAATATACGTCCACCATAAGTAAAACGGCCTACGGTACCTTGTACATTAGCATAAATATTATCCGCTTTCACATCTTCCGTATGCATCTGATCATCATTGTCAGCATGAGTAGCTCCAATACGATAGCTGGCATATTTGCTACCTCCACTCACTGACAAGTCGTATTTCTGATAGTTGGTATTGCAGAAATACTCATCCCACCAGTCTGTACTTCCAAGCGGATTGCTCGGAGTAGCTACTCCTGTTGGAACTGTTTTATTCCATGTTCCATTCGCAATTGCAGTAGCATCAGAAGAATTATAGTAAAGTTCATTTACGTAAACTGCATAATCATACGGATTAAGCATATCTACTTTGCTGGTGTTTGAACCAAAACCGGCATACGCATTAAAGCTAACTTTCGGTTTTCCTTCTGCTCCTTTCTTTGTAGTAACCACAATCACACCATTGGCACCACGCACACCATAAATTGCACATGAAGCCGCATCCTTCAAAACCTGGATAGATTCTATTTCATTATCATTAGGAATGTTTCCTGATGCATCAATGATACCATCTACCACCCACAACGGATCTGTACTACCTGTAATTGAAGAGGTACCACGAATACGAATCTTTCCACCTGATACATTCACACCGGCTGTACTTCCTTGCAAAGCATCTGTAATACCTCCCGGAGATTTTAAAACTTCCTTCGGACTCAATGTGGCAATAGCAGAAGTCAAATCTTCCTTTTTCTGTGTACCATAGCCCACTACGACCACATTATCGAGTAACTGTGTATCTTCTGTTAATGTTACAGTTAAATCGGTTTTACCTGCAACCGCGATTTCCTGAGTTTTATATCCTACAAAAGAAACTACTATAACAGAATTGGAAGGCAAATTTAAAGTAAAACCTCCTTCAAAGTCTGTAATTGTACCATTGGTTGTACTCTTTTGAAGCACACTTGCACCTATAACAGATTCCCCAGCTCCATCTTTCACAATACCTTTTACGGTAATATTTTGTGACAAAGCCCATAAAGGAATCATACAAAACAACATGAATAGCCATATCAGGCGTAATCTAAATAAGTTTTTCATCATATTTGTATGTTTAATAGTTAATGAAATATTTATATGAATTGTCATTTACGAATAGAAGGTTTATTACTTAAGCAACATACTTAATGACTACCCTAATCCAATCAAAGAGATAGTCAATAGAATATATTAACTAATAACTTACCTGGTATCTTTCATTTTCCCGACTTTAGTGTCCATAGGCATTTCATTTAAGATTATACATTTATAAATCATTTGATGTAATGCAAATGTAAATCTTAATGAACGAAAGGAATTATACCATATTACCAACACCTATGTTACATGTTACATCATTATCCCGTGTGTAACATTTTCTTTATTCTACGATACATTTAGGCTGTACAACATAAAAAGAATGGCCCCATCTTTTACACAATCTTAATTTCTATACACAAACGTAACTTTGTGTTACATATCAAACACAAAGGCGCTCGACTCCAAACGCAAGTACATTTCAATTAAAACGCCTTTGCGTTTCAACTAAAACGCAAGTGCATTTAAAACAAAACGCAAGGACGTTTGACTTCAAGCGCCCTTGCGTTTTGTTTATAAAAGAAACCACCGTGATAAATCACTATTCCGCAAGCGTTTTTCCCTTCCTACGAGAATAAGCCAAATGTTTCGGACTGCCAATCAGCTGAGCTGTATAAATGCCGGTATGACCGGAGAAAAGATAAGCTATTACACAAGCTATGCCTAAATAAAGACCTGGCTCTGCCCCGAAAAGCTCAATTCCCATCAGTGTACAAGCAATGGGGGTATTGGTTGCTCCGGCAAACACTGCCACAAAACCAATGCCAGCCAATAGCCCCATCGGAAGGGGTACCACAGCCGACAACGCACTGCCTAAGGTAGCTCCCACAAAGAACAGAGGAGTAACTTCACCTCCCTTGAATCCGACTCCAATAGTGAAGGTCGTAAACAGAATCTTCAGCAGAAAATCATACCACATCTGCTGTTCCGTGAACGAAGCCACAATGGTAGGTACACCCAAACCGATATATTTCGTCGTTCCCATCATCCAGACAGCTTCGGCAATCACAAGTCCTCCTATCAGCGGACGGAAAGGCGGATAACTGATGCGCTTGGCCATTCCTGACCAAAAACCGATGGAACGTGAAAACAGCATGGCTGCCAATCCGAAAAGAATACCTGCACCAATGGTCCACAACAAATTGGATGCATCCGGAAAAGGAACTTCAGGAACTACATAATGCGTATGCTCCACTCCCCACGCATGACAAACCATGCTGGCTACGGCAGCTGAAAGGAAACTCGGCAAAATGGCCTCATAACGCATGCGTCCCACCACAATGACCTCCAATCCAAAAACGGCTCCAGCCAATGGGGTACCAAATACAGAAGCAAAACCTGCACTGATTCCGATAGCTACCATCAGACGATGATCTCTGCGACGCATACGGAACAGACGGGAAAACTGGTCGGCTATGGCTCCTCCCATCTGTACCCCGGTGCCCTCTCGTCCGGCAGAACCACCGAACAAATGAGTTAATACAGTCCCGATATATACTAACGGAGCCATACGGAAAGGAATAATGTCATGTGGTGAACGGATTTCCTCAATCAGGTAATTGTTTCCCCGGGAAGCCGTTCCTGCCCAATAATGATACATCAAGCCGATAAGCAAACCAGCCACAGGCAAAAGAGCAATTATCCACAGATGATGTTCACGATACTGCGTGGCCCACTCCAGAGATACTAACAGCAAGGCAGAAGCCGAACCTATACAAGCCCCTGACAAAACTGAAAGGAAAAGCCACTTACATAAATAAAGGAGTAAAGGAAGCTGTTCAAACTTCCACCAGTAGTTCTGATTTCTTAAAGTCTTCATATTTTTCTAAGTTTTCTTGTATCCATTATCTCAAGTTTTCGCAAAAACCAAAGCCCGAACTCTTTCACACAGCATGGATACAAATATAGTCCTCCCTGCCGGTCCTAAAAAGAGACCTGCTCTGGTAGGAACTATCAGCTACTTCATTAGCGGTTTATCACAGGGAAGTCCCATTCCCTTGATTCGAAAATCGGCTGCAAAGATATAATAAAATCCACAAACATAAAAAAACTGTTCCCCGACTCTCGTCGGAGAACAGCCACAACACAAACACAAAATAAAACACGACAAAACTACTATGCAAAAATACAACTCCCTGCTTTCATTTCTGATGAAAATCAGCGGCCGTCCATTATCTATATCACATACACAAGAACCGCAAGAGCTGTATATTACATGTAACGTTCATAAAATATCTTTAGTTCAGTATTTTTTATTTTATTAAGAATTCAAATCACATGATACCTTTTTCACGAAGGTGAACCTGCCAATTCCATGCAGAACGCAAGGTATCTTCGATAGAAGTTTCAGCTTTCCATCCCAATTCAGAGTTTGCATAAGAAGGATCGGCCCAAACTTTCACAATATCACCTGCACGACGAGGAGCAATCTGATAATTCAGTTTCACGCCGGTAGATTCTTCAAACTTGTGAATCAGCTCCAATACAGAAAGACCACGACCAGTACCAATATTAAATACTTCTACTTTATCTTTCTGCTTATCTTCCAAAATACGGTTCATGGCAATTACGTGTGCTTTTGCCAAATCTACTACGTAAATGTAGTCACGGATACAAGAACCGTCAGGAGTATCATAATCATCACCGAATACGCTCAGTTTTTCACGGATACCCATTGCAGTCTGAGTAAGATATGGAATCAGATTCTGCGGTACTCCAAGCGGAAGTTCACCAATTAAGGCAGTTGGATGTGCACCAATCGGATTGAAATAACGCAACATTACAGCATGAATAGGAGAACCAGAAGTAATTGTATCACGAATAATTTCTTCGTTAATCTGCTTCGTATTACCGTATGGAGATTCAGCTTTCTTAATAGGAGCAGCTTCTGTTACAGGCAATACATCCGGCTGACCGTATACCGTACAAGAAGAAGAGAAAATAATACCTTTTATTCCATGTTTCGGCATCAGTTCCAATAAGTTAATCAAAGAAACCAAGTTGTTACGATAATACAGCAACGGTTTCTGAACAGACTCACCTACAGCCTTGCTTGCTGCAAAATGAATGATTCCCTGGATACCAGGATATTTAGTAAATACGTTATTCAGACCTTCGTAATCAAGACAATCTACTTTTTCAAAAGCCGGGCGCACACCTGAAATCTGTTCGATGCTATCCACCACATCAGCGCGCGAATTGGAAAGATTGTCTACAATTACCACTTCGTAACCGCTATTCTGCAATTCAACCACAGTATGAGAACCAATGTATCCGGTTCCACCTGTCACGAGAATTCTTTTTTTCATAACACTAAGGTTTATCTTATAATTAACTCCTTTATTAAAGTCATTTACTATATCTCTACAAAAGTAGAAAAAAGGATTGAATTGTCCATGTACCTCTCATTAAAAAATTAAAAAAGTGTTACCCGCCATGTGACGGATAACACTTTTACAACAAGTAACTGTCAAAAGACAGGATTAATTCAAGCCAAAAAGTACTGCCAGACCTTTATCTACGCCTGAGAAGCCCATGAATGCCATAGCCAGCAAACCTGCTGTAACCAATGCAATACTCATTCCTCTCATACCTTTCGGAATGTTTACCAGGCTCAACTGCTCGCGAATACCGGCAAACACAATCAACGCCAAAGCAAAGCCTAATGCAGTAGAGAAGGCATATACTACTCCAGTCAGCAAATCATAGTCCTTCTGGATTACCAGGATAGTCACACCCAGGATACAGCAGTTAGTTGTAATCAAAG
>OGUG01000988.1_pt1 | contig 11753 bp, 5 predicted proteins | sample 1573711 | NCBI WGS metagenome assembly OGUG01 (sample SAMEA2582006, study PRJEB24529) | metagenome | biome: Human gut stool | place: China | collected 2011 | reverse complement strand
TTTCCCTACACGACGCTCTTCCGATCTTAACAGCAGGGAATTTTGCAATGCCTTCGTACTTTCTGTCAAATGAAGCAAACGGTAAAATCTCCGGCAAATCAAGAACTGCAACATAAGTTCTGTCGCCCAGTCCATAGGTGTCAGCAACGTCCGGGTGTACCTCACCGAGATAGCCGATTACCGTATCCTTGTAAAGAATCTCTGCCTGACGTCCCGGATGTAAAAATGTCTTTCCGGCTTCCGGATCATATTCCGGTCTTGCACTCATACCGATTTTTTCTAAGAATTCTTCAACAACACCCTTCATTGTAAAGAAATCGCCGTCGCCGTAGAAGCCCAGTGTGAACTGTACTCTCTCATCCGGAAGGTCTTCTCCTTCTACCGGAACATAAACCTTTGCCAGTTCATAAAGCTTTACATCTTTATTTCTACGGTTGTAGTTGGTTGCAAGCGAATTCAGCATTCCGTTTAACGGCAGTGTTCTCATAATGGAGAAATCTTCTCCTAACGGATTGGAAATGACAACTGTCTTTCTTTCCTCTGCATCTGCTGCCAGCTTTAACTTATCAAATACCTTCGGACTTTCAAATGAATAAGTCATTGCCTGTGAGAATCCGCAGAACTGTGCGATTTCTCCGGCTACATCTTCCACTCTCTGCTTGAAGGAAATCTTACCCATTGTAGAAGCTCCGTGTGGCAGTGTTGTAGGAATATTGGCATATCCGAAAAATCTTGCAACTTCTTCCGCAATATCCGCTGTTCTTAATAAATCCTGACGGAACGTCGGAATAATCAGTTCCTGCTTTGCTTCATCATAGTCTAATTCAAGCATCTTAAAGTATCCAAGCATTTCTTCCACGGAAACATTTGTACCCAGTAGTGCATTGATTCTTTCCGGTTCAAACGGCACTCTGACTCTTTCCTTCTTATTCGGATATACGTCAACCACGCCGCCGACAATTTCACCGGCTCCAAGTTCTTCGATTAACTGGCATGCTCTGTTCATTGCCGCCAGTGCATTTTCAGGATCTAAGCCCTTTTCAAACTTACCGGAAGCATCTGTACGAAGACCCAGGCGCTTTGTTGCCTTTCTGATATTTGTGCCGTCAAAGGTTGCAGCTTCAAATAACATGGTCTTTACGTCATCCGTAATCTTGGAATTTTCACCGCCCATGATACCTGCAAGACCGACAGCCTTTTCACCATCACAGATCATCAGCATATCAGAATCAAGTGTTCTTTCCTGTCCATCCAATGTCATGAACTTCTCACCGTCTTTGGCACGTCTTACAACAATCTTACCGCCTGCAAGGGTGTCATAATCATAAGCGTGCATTGGCTGACCGTATTCTTCCATAACGTAGTTTGTAATATCCACGATGTTGTTAATCGGACGGATACCTGCTGATGCCAGTCTGCGCTGCATCCACTTCGGTGACGGAGCAAGCTTGATATTCTTTACAAGTCTTGCGGTGTAACGGCTGCAGAGGTCTGTGGCTTCCACATCAACCTTTACATAATCGTTAATATCTTCTGCGTTGCCTGTTTCTGTTACAACCGGCGGTGTAAACGGCTTTCTGAAGGTTGCCGCTGCTTCCCTTGCAATACCGATAATACTGTAGCAGTCTACACGGTTGTTTGTAATTTCATATTCAAATACGGTATCATCCAAACCGAGATAGTGAACGGCATCTTCTCCAACCTGTGCATCATCACCTAAAATGTAAATGCCGTTTTCCGGTGCATCCGGATAAAATTCACGGGAAGAACCGAGTTCTTCAATGGCACACATCATACCGAAGCTTTCTACACCTCTTAACTTACCCTTTTTAATCTTAATGCCGTCTTCCGGAAGTGCGCCGCCGTCATGACCACCTGCCACACGTCCGCCATCTAATACAACCGGTACTTTCTGTCCTGATGAACCCACCGGAATATTCGGTGCGCCTGTTACAATCTGAACAGTTTCACTGCCGACATTCACCTGGCAGATTACCAGCTTATCTGCATCCGGGTGCTTTTCGACCGATTCAATCTGTCCGACAACGATTTTATCAAGATTTTTGTCAAAAGCGGTAAAATTTTCCACCTTTGTTCCCGAAAGTGTCATTGCGTCCCTGAATTCCTGGTCTGTTACTTCCAGTCCCGGAACCATTGCCTTAATCCAATTTAATGATGTATTCATGATTCAATATCCTTTCCTCGTATCCAATTTCTTTGCTGTCTTACAGCCGTCGTTCTTTTTAGAACTGTTTTAAGAATCTTACGTCATTTTCATAGAGAAGTCTCATGTCATCAATTTCATACTTCAGCAACGCAATTCTTTCCAAACCGATTCCGAATGCAAATCCTGTATATTTGTTCTGGTCAATACCGCTCATTTCAAATACATGCGGGTGAATCATACCACAGCCAAGAATTTCAATCCAGCCTTCGCCCTTACACATACGGCAGCCTTTACCGCCGCACTTAAAACATGTCACGTCCATTTCTGCACTTGGCTCTGTAAATGGAAAATGATGAGGACGGAATTTTACTTTTGTTTCCGGTCCGAATAACTCTCTTGCGAATTCAGCCAGTGTTCCTTTTAAATCTGCAAATGTAATACCCTCATCAATAACCATGCCTTCAATCTGATGGAAGCATGGAGAATGGGTTGCATCGACTTCATCTGCACGGAATACCCTGCCCGGCGCAATCATACGGATCGGCAGTTTGCCTTTTTCCATTTCACGGACCTGAACCGGTGAAGTCTGGGTTCTCAGTACAACTTTATCATTAATATAAAATGTATCCTGTTCATCTTTTGCCGGATGATTTGCAGGGATATTTAACGCTTCAAAATTGTAATAATCATATTCTACTTCCGGTCCTTCTACGACTTCATAACCCATGCCGACAAATATTCTCTTTACTTCATCGAGTGCAACAGTGTTTGGATGTCTGTGTCCGACATTGTTTTTCTTTGCCGGAAGTGTTACGTCAATCACTTCGCTCTTTAACTGGACTTCACGCATTTTTGCGGAAAGTTCCTTTTTCGCGTTTTCCAGTACTTCCTCAATTGCCTGTCTGGTTTCATTTACGATTTGTCCAACTGCCGGTCTGTCCTGAGGTGCAACGTCTTTCATGCCCTTTAAGACTTCTGTAAGTTCTCCCTTTTTACCCAGGAAAGAAACTCTTACCTCATTTAATTTTTCAAGTGAATCAGTGGAATTAATCTGGGCTAATGCCTTTTCTCTGATTTCATGCAGTCTTTCTTTCATCATTTTCTTTTCCTCCAATTGCAAAACCTAACTTTTATTTTATCATATGACTACAAATTGGCAAGCAGTTTTTACTGATTTCTTACGTTTTTACTCTCAAACTGCTCAATAATATGGATTGCTTCGTCCATACAGTCGGGATTACGGACCGCTGCCTCTTTAATATTCTTCTTTGCTTCCTCAATCCTGTTTTCGTTATATTCTATCTGTTTGCGCAGTTTCTGGCGCTGTGTATTCAAATCGTGCCGCACTTCCACCATATCCTTGCTGTATACAAGGGCACGTACCTGTGACAGCCACAATTTGGCATCATAGAGTCCGAGTTTTTTAAGTAAATCCAGTAAATCTTCTTCTGCTTCACTTAATTTGGTCGTCATCTGTACAATCTTGCGCTGCTCATTTTTCATGTCCATATAAACTTCATATTTCTTTGACAGTTCATACGAACTTCTGACATGATATTTATGATATTCATAATCAAGCGTATTGGCTGCGTTGATATACTTAATCTTTGTTTTATTCAGTAATGTCGTAGCTTTATTGAGTTTGATTTCCGTCACCAGAACCTGCCGTTCCGTATATTTTAGCAGGGCAAACATGCCAAGGGCAAGCACCGCTCCCAGAAAGGCAACGACAATATAAAGCATGGTATTTTGTGTATCTTCCGTTACGGAAAGCGCAATGAAAAATACCATAAATACGAATGCCAGCCCGACAATCGCGGCAAGGGCAAGGCTTCTGATACGCAGCTGGCGCGTTGTGAGTGCCGCAGCCTCCATGCGCAGACTCATGCGTTCCCCTTCAAGAATCCTCATATCCCGTTTGACGGTTTCATAATACGATTCCTGTTTTTCCAGATACTTCATACCACGCGGCAGTTCATCTTCAAACTGTTCCATGCGGTGATACGTATGGGTGGAAAGCTTATGCTCGCCGGATTTAAAAATCCGCCGGTCTACCGTCAGATTATCTACACGGTCTGCCGTTTCCGTAATCCTTCTGCGGATATTGTCCGGTGCCGTATCAATCAGCTGGATATCCGAAAAATGTTCCGTAACGACATTGTATTCTTCCATCGCCAGTTCAATGTGTCCGGTGGCTTCTTCCATGATTTCACACTGGCTGCGGATATAGGCTTTTGTTTCTTCCTTATCGTAGTAATCCGTATTAATATTGTCCAGACGGTGCGGTGTTCTGGATACATCCGGGATATGTACGGCACTGGCATCGAATTCTTTATCTTCTTCCGAATAATTTAAAACTTCCTGAATCCGCTTTTTTTCTTCTTCTTTTTCAAGCTGTTTTAAATATTCCGTTTCTTCTTTTTCTTCTTTTGCAAGCTTCCCCGAATAATTTTCCTGTGTCCCTTCCTGATTCATCTTATCTACTACATGAATCAGGGACTTTGCCTGCACACTGTTTAACAGCTCATCATACTTTTTTTCTTCTTCTTTTGCTTTTCTGCGCTGTTCCTGGATTTTTTCTTCGGAACTGACCTTTTTATTCTTTTTCTGCGGTGCTTTTGCTTTTTTTTCATGCTTCTGATAATTTTTTTCAAATTCGCTGACAAGTCCCGTTAAATCTTCTGTCCGCGAATTATCCGCATTTTGTTCTTCCCCTGTATTCTGCTCATCGTCATAGACAAAATCATCAATGTCTTCAATGTCCTCGATATCTTCCAAATCGTAATTTTCTTTAATTGTTCCCTTGATATAATTTAATAATCCCATATTTCCTCATTTCATCCGTCTATGACGTATACCTTTTATACTGCGCTTTCCATCTGTCCATGCAGTCATCAATCGCCTTATAATACTGTGCTACTTCACCGTCGGATTTTAAGTGTTCCATTTTCTGCATCGCACGGTATTCATCGCTGTAACGTGCATTGTCTGTAAGCAGTTCCAGTTCTCTTTGCAGCACCTGTTCTTCTTCCGGTGCCTGCATATCCTGTATCTGTTCCTCACCCTCTGCCATACGGCATGCCGCAAGATAACATTTCCGGGACTTTTCATGCTGACCGATTTTATACGCTTCTTCAAAATACTTTGCCGCTTTTTCAAAGAAGAACATTCTGGCATAGGCAGTTCCCAGATTGTGATAGACCTTTGCGTAAAACAGCCCTGAAAGATTGATGTCGCGCTCTCCATTTACAATTTTATCATAATTGCTGATTGCACTATAATAGCAGCCTTTTTCAAGGAACCGGTCTGCACGCATTTTCATCCGTTCATAGACATTCTGTGTATCCAGCATCGCAAGCAGGTCCTTTACCTGTTCAATTTCTGCCGTATCATAATAATCCACATACTTTAAAATGGTCACAACCGCTTCCGCCAGCCCTGCATTTTCACACTTCAACTGCTCAAGCTTGTCTGCCAGCAACGGTTCCTTAATCTCTGTCCGGATAAACGCAATAAGTTTTTCATCTAAAAATGCATTGGTCAGAATATAGATATTGTTGTATATATAATAGCACAATTCTTCCAGTGAATAGATTTGTACCCCCGGTTCTTCCAAAACCAGCGGCTTTAATGCCCGCCCGGTCCGGCATAAAATGATTCCGCTCATATTCATTCCTCTTTCTGTGCAATTTTGTCTGTTTCCAAATTTATTTCTTCTTCCACTACAACCCCGGAACTTTTGACAAATCCGCCAAAGCCCATATCTTCTATCCGTACCACGCAATGGCTGTCACTGTCAAAACGGACTTCAAAAGCCACCCTTGTCATCCTGCCCTGGCGGAACGGTATCGCACTGATGTCAATTTCCTGTGTCCATTCATGTCCGGTGTCACACCTGTGCAAAATAACAGGAATCGTTCTCATATCTTCCAGTATCAGTTCTACACTGCGTCCGGCTTCGTACCAGTTCGTTCCCGGTCTGACCATGCGGAACCGCTTTTCCTCGCCGCGTTCTTTGATATTTAATTCAAGCCCCGTGGTAATGCGGTTTCTGCACGCCAGCAGTCTGCCGCTACTATGACCGGCAGAAGTGTCTTCCTTTAATGCAGCATATGCAGCACCTTTTACAAACAGATTCTGTCCCGCAAATGCTTTTCTGCGCGCGCACAGCACATGGGTCAGTTCCTTGGGCAGATTTTCTGCTTCAAAACCGGCGCCCGTCAGATATACCGCAGATACGATTTTATCCTTTAATGCATCCTGCACACAGTGTATCAGTTCTTTTTCAGCCTGCGCAAGTGTTTTCCGTCTTTGCGGCACGGAACAAATCATTTCGGAGCTGTAAACGTGGCTTTCCTCCGGTATCATTTCCTGACCGCTTTTTTTTACAATCGTCATATAATGCGTATGCAGTCCGTCTTCCCTGTAATCGAGTAAAACCGCGCCGTTGACATACAGCTCTTTTTTTTGTGAAAAGGCGTAATACGCATAAGCTTCCTCATGGCTGATAAAACTCCAGTTTTCCTTTGCATACCCTGTAAGCTGTACTGCCGCCGAGAGTTTTTCTAACACCGGCTTTGAAAAATCACTGACGGTAACACAAATATTATCCCGTTCTCCTGCCTTTCGCCCGTTTTTTGGAAGCAGCGCAAGCAGCGTACAAAGAAGTTCTTTTAAATTATCCTGATTGGCACCAGATAGCATAAATCCAAACTGATACTTCTGCCGGTTGTCCACGGAATTTACAACGCTTACCGATACCGGCTGTCTTTGCTGTTCATCATAATAGCAGATTTGGGAACTTTCCTGCCCGATATCTATTCCAACTTTCAATTCAATCTCCTTCTGCCGCCTGCGCAGCTCCTTCATTCTTAAAAAGGCTGAAACATCTGTTCCACAACGTAATCCTGCACGCAGTACCCCTGCATGAGTTTTTTCATGGTTGCCATATCATGCATTTCCATGCTGACCAGCATATCATTTAAATAATCAAAACGTCCCTGCGGCTCTTTTGGTGTCACATTGTTACAAAGCAGGCTGGCATCCTGTGTTTTTTTCTTTTTCTTTCCGTCATCTTCCAGAAAATAGTACTGTATGCTTTCCCCGTAAAACAGTGAAAAGCTCTTTGCATAAACACCGCCTGCCACACAGGATAGCACTTCACTTTGATATTCTTCCTTATCATCATGACGGTAGAATATCTGTACTTTGCTGTTGTCCGGTGCATAATACTCTACAGTTGTTTTGTCTGCCGCATTATACGGAAGGGAAAGTATCCCCTTATACTGCTCATAAAATGAAAAGAAAATATTTTCCGCACACAGCATATCCATCAGCTTTTGCAGTAACAGCATATGTGTAGCGCCAAGCTGTTCCTGTCCAAACTGCGTATGGTATTTTAAATATGCCATACCACATACCGGCGGCATTTTTTTATTTTCCAGCAGATATCCGCCGATACAGGTAAAGACCTGTTCGTCTGCCGTTTCGTGTTTCACAAAATAACGGTACGCATTTTCTGCCAGATAAGCCATTTCAACTGCCGCATCCGGCAGCTGCTGACGATAATACGTAAAAACTTCCGGAATTCTGCCAGATAAATTTCCTGTAAATAGCCGTTCCACCAGTATCCGCTCTGCCAGTGTCTGGCACGGCACCCTAAATCCTGCACAGGCACGCCATACTTTCATCATTTTATCGGACTTTGCCTGATAATACTGCTCTAAATATGCCAGTACATTTTCGTCATACTTGCCCTCATCAAACACATGAATACAGCACGCCAGCAATTTTTCATTGTATTCCTGCGGTCTTAACAGAATCATATTTCTTGCCATACGTAAAAGCTTTGCCGGTGCGGCTTCTTCAAAACCGTATTCACATACCAAATCAAAAGCATCCTCATACATGCCTTCTGCAATACACGTTTCAATCAGCAGCGCTGCATCGTGTATCTGCAATTCTTCTTTTAAAATCTTTTCATAGCGTTCTCCAAAATCTTCGCCATGATAATATTCATGATAATACTGTATCTGCCAGCTGTTTAACCGGTTTCTTGTAAGCTGGTTGACATTGCCGTCTGCCATCAATGCAAGACAGACTGCGCAGGCTTCTTCATCGTTTTTACGCTGTTCTAAGCTTTGTTCAAACCAGTTCAGCAGCAGATAAATGTCTTTGCTGCAATAATCATCCAGCGCTTTTAAATATGCCGGATTATCATAAACCCTCTCGATTTCATACTGGATACTGCCTTTATGTACCTGTTTGCCTGCATCTTCAAACATCAGAATGCAGTCCCTTGTATACATCTGCACATAGGCAGTCCGTCCCACCAGCGTACAGCGCTGTCCCTTGCGCAGTTCCTTGTGCTTTACCAGCACCGACTCAATCTTGTCATTGAATACGGTAATACGGTATGTAAATAAGTATCTTGACAAGAATGGTGCTGTTTCTTCATTGACACCGACATTCTGAAACAGCCATCCATAAATCACTTCCAGATAAGGATCAATATATCCCTTTTTCATCTGCCCATAGGCAAACCGCTCTATCTGCGGTGCATACGTGTTCATGATTTCTCTGGAGCTGCTGTGATTTTTTAAAATGTCCGCATACAGATATGCCTTGCTTTTTGTACTTAAACTGCTCTCATATGTAAAGTAACGCAGTACAATCTGCGGCAGGCGTTTTAATTCTTTTTTATCTAAACTTTCTATATAAAATTCATACAGACGCGTAATGCGGAGTCCACGCAGAATTCCCTTCTCGTACAGTCCTGCGTATTCCGGTCCAACCAGCTCATTGCGGATCATATGTGTAACAAGTACGGTTAAGATTTCATCCTTGTCAAAAAAGTCGTTTAATGCTTTAAGCAGTCTTAAATACTGCATATCTGCCACTTTACCGTTTGCAATCATTTCACACACATACAAAGTCAGTTTTGTGGAAATTATGCCGTACTTACAGCCGAACTGTAAAATGTGCAGTTCAAAATCGTTTAACACACGCAAAAGCTCCGGCTGTGCATTTAAAATCTGTAACGCTTCATAATACATCACAGGACTTACACAGCCATTGTGGTATGCATCCTTAATCCGTAAAAGCTTAATGCTCTTATTTGCATCTTCCGCAGCATCCAGATAAAATAAAACCCACAGAACGCGCCACGTATCATAGCCGTTTTCATAATAATCCCGGATTACCTTAACTGCCGCAAAGGTATAGGACTTATCTTTATAATACATTGCACTGACATACAGGTAATAACAGTACAATTCCACATGGCTGTCCTTATTTTCTTCAAGAAAATCCCTGACATTGTCAATCAGCCAGCCGGCTTCATCACTGCGGTTCTGCACCAGCAGAATCTGTGCCTGTGCCAGCTTGAAAAAAATATCGTCATCGCAGATACCGCGCATGCGTTCTATAATCTGTAAAGATTTGTCCTGCCATGCCCGCTTGTCTTCCCGCTTCATTCTGAACTTTAAATATTCCTGAACCAGTGCAAGCACCGCCTGCTTTTTCTCACGGTGCGTATTTTCCTGTCCGGCGCAGTCTACTTCAATTTCAACCGTATATTTCTGCGTAAAAGAACAGATTGTCATTCTGCCCCAGTTCCTGCCCGCGTGCAGCTTGTCCGCATCAATGACATATTCCAGTTCATACTTATTGCCCGTAAAATTCTCAGACGTAATGCGTGTTATCTTCGGACAGATAAACGGTACATCCGTTTCAACCGTAAGCTCCGTATATCCCCAGCCGCTCCTGGTAATCGTTATACGCTCTTTCACGCTTTCCGTAAAATCCGCAAATGTCTTTGTCTGCGGAAAAACATCTATGCCAACCGGTGATTTTTTCCGCACGGCAATTAAAAATTCTTCCATTGCTGCATAAACGTTGGCTTCACTGCCGTTTTTAGCGCCTTTTACCACATCATAAATATTGGTCTGTACCGGATCGTTTTTTAAAAATATCCGTTTAAAATCCGGCGATAAAAAAAAGCCTGCTGCCTCCTCCGGTGAAGTCTGTACAAGATTGGCAAAATGAAACATACTGCCTGCCGCTCCCATGCTGGTCATGACCTTCTGCGCTTCAACCGTGTATTCATAAGATACGCTTTTTTCACCCGCACTGCTGACAATATAAAACTGTCCCTGAATCACCGTACCTTCTTTTAAATCCGCGGCATCTACCGTATAAACTATCTCTGCCGGTGTCGTGCCAAACTGGGGTTTTTCAATGCGGACACGTGCATGACTGGATAATACAATGCCGTAAGCCGGCTGTGATGCCGTAAACCGGAACGTAAACATTCCCTGTCCGCCTGCCGTGACACTGCCGGTCAGCGTATAATCCTGCACTTCTAATTCCGGTCTTTGATATGTAAATTTTCCTCTTGCTAATCGATTGATATACTCCTTCATTCGGAATCAGCCTCCGCTTTGATTTTATCTAAATGCTCTTTCATCTTTTTCTCGTAACCGATTTCTGTCATTTCATAAAAACGACTGTCTTTTAATGCATCCGGCAGATACTGCTGTCTGACATAGTGGTTCTTATAATCATGTGCATACAGATACCCTGCACCGTGACCTAGCTTTGCCGCACTCTTATAGTGGGCATCCTGCAAATGTGCCGGAATTGGAGCGGTCTTTTGTGTTTTTACCACTTCCATTGCCTTATCGACTGCCATATAAGCCGCATTGCTTTTCGGTGCGCATGCCACATACAACGCCGCCTGTGAAAGCGTAATCCGTGCTTCCGGCATACCGAGCCGCTCAACCGCCTGTGCCGCTGCCGAAGCAACTACCAATGCCTGCGGGTCTGCATTGCCCACATCTTCACTCGCACAGATTAAAATCCGCCTTGCAATAAACCGCACATCCTCCCCGGCATATAACATTCTTGCCAGATAATAGGCAGTGGCATCCGGGTCCGAGCCGCGCATGCTCTTAATAAATGCTGAAATCGTATCATAGTGGTTATCACCTGTTTTATCATAGCGAATCACACGCTTCTGGATACATTCCTGTGCCGTATCCAGTGTGATATGCACTTTCCCATCTTCTGATTTTGCTGTTGTAAGAATCCCCAATTCTATTGCATTTAACGCACTTCTTGCATCGCCGTTTGCTACATCGGCAAGAAATTCCAGCGCATCTTCGTCAATCTGCGCATGGAAGCTGCCCATGCCTTTTTTTTCGTCCTGTACGGCACGCACAATCAGCTTTTTAATATCTTCTTTTTCAAGCGGCTTTAATTCAAAAATAACCGAGCGGGATAAAAGAGCGCCGTTGACTTCAAAATAGGGATTTTCCGTTGTCGCTCCGATTAAAATCAGCGTCCCATCCTCCACATACGGTAACAGATAATCCTGCTGTCCTTTATTAAAACGATGAATTTCATCGACAAACAATATTGTCTTTTTACCGTACATGCCGAGATTATCTTTTGCCTTGGCAACAATGTCTTCCATATCTTTTTTCCCGGCAACGGTCGCATTAATCTGTTCAAATGCCGCACTGGTCGTATGGGCAATGACCTTTGCCAGTGTCGTCTTTCCCGTTCCCGGCGTTCCGTAAAAAAT
>OGUG01000966.1_pt1 | contig 11960 bp, 6 predicted proteins | sample 1573711 | NCBI WGS metagenome assembly OGUG01 (sample SAMEA2582006, study PRJEB24529) | metagenome | biome: Human gut stool | place: China | collected 2011 | reverse complement strand
TAAAAATTATAATTGTTTCCTTTTAGAATAGAATATAAATAACAATAGTGATTTATATTATTTCACATTCACGGAAAAAATGGACTTTAAATTTTTGTTTAACTTAATATTTTATTATGAAATTTACAAATGAATTAAGAGGAGTGAAAAGCAGACTTCTTCTGTTTTCAGTGCTGTTACTGATACCGGTGATGATGTTTGCTCAGAGCATTACCGTAAAAGGTACTGTACTTGATTCGGCAGGTGAAGCCGTTATTGGAGCTTCCGTTGTGGAGAAGGGAAATCCTTCCAACGGAACCATAACTGATTTTGACGGAAAGTTTACTTTGGCCGTGTCTAAAGGAAAAAGAATTGTTATTTCTTTTGTAGGTTACGAAACGCAAGAAGTGGATGCGGTTACCGGAAAAGAACTGACAATTACGCTGCAAGATGATTCACAAGCGCTTGAAGAGGTAGTAGTGCTGGGTTACAGTAGCAGAGCTCGTAAAGATCTGACTGGCTCAGTAGGTTCCGTGTCTGGTGTGAAGATTGCTGCTGTACCAGTTACTTCAGCCGCTGTGGCTTTGCAGGGAAAAATAGCTGGTGTGCAAGTAACTACGGTAGATGGTGCTCCAGGGGCATATATTAACATTCGTGTTCGTGGAGGTACGTCTGTGACCCAGAGCAATGATCCTCTTTACATTGTCGATGGTTTTCAGGTGGATAACATCAATGATATTCCTCCTACAGACATTGCTTCTATTGATGTATTGAAAGATGCTTCTATCACGGCAATCTATGGAGCTAAGGGCGGTAATGGTGTAGTGGTTGTTACTACTAAATCGGCCAAAGCTGGAAAAATACAGGTAAGTTTCAATGCCCATTTGTCTACTAGTCATTTGTCTAAAAAATTAGATTTAATGAATTCAGCAGAGTTTGCACGTTATCAATATGAATGGTCGGCGTGTAATGGTAGCCGTTCTAGCAATGCCAAATTTTTCCGTGCTAATTTTGGCAATCCGCAAGATTTGGATATGTATTATTCTTTGCCTACTCATGACTGGCAGGATGAGGTAATGGGAGAGAATCCTATCAATTATTCTCCTAATGTAACCATTGGTGGAGGTACAGATAAGATGCGCTTCACTGCTTCTCTTACTCAAAGCGAAGATAAAGGTATTATTATGGGGTCGGGTGTGCGCCGTACCAATTTGAATATCAAGACAGCTATTGATATAACTAAAAATTTGACATTGCATATCAATCCTAAATTTACGTTTCGCCGTGATCAAGGAGCTGGAGGTGATAATATTGGTACAGGCGGTATTATTGATGTACTCCGTTATAGACCCACTAACGGATTACGTGAATTCGGATATATAGATCCTTCTTATGCTGACCCTGATGAAGAAGCATTGTTTACTTATACTAATCCGAAAAGTGATATTGCCATTAATCAACAGAATAAGTATGCTTATAACTATACTAATGCTATTTCATTGGAATGGAAGCCTGTTAAAGGATTGGTGCTTCGTACAGAAGCCACTCTTAGTTTAAACTGGAAAGATCAATATCGTTTTTGGGGTGCCTTGACAGGTGAAGGTACAAAAAATAATTCGTTGCCTGTAGCAAGTATTCAGAAAGATCAGTCTTTTAAATATATTTGGACTAACACGGCATCTTATGGCTTTTCTATTAAAGATAAGCATAATTTTTCCATGTTATTGGGGCAAGAAATTTATCATAGCCAAAATAAGAAGAACTTCCAAAAGAATCGTTATTTCCCACGTGCATTTGAGGCTGGACAGGCTTGGGATAATATGGGATTCGGTACACCGCAGGAGTCAACTTCATCACTTTCGACTCCAGATCGCACTGCTTCTTTCTTTGGGCAGGCAAGTTATAACTATAACCACAAATACTTACTCTCTGTAACTATGCGTGCTGATGGTTCCACTAAATTTGCTCCAGGTAATCAATGGGGATATTTCCCTTCAGTATCAGGTGCTTGGGTGCTTTCAGAAGAAAAGTTTATGGAAGATATAAAATGGATTGATCAGTTAAAACTTCGTGCAGCTATAGGGTTGGCAGGAAATAATCGTATCAGTGATGATATGTGGCGTTATTTATATACTGTTAATTCTACCGGCGGACCTGGATTTGGAGAAGCAACTCAGTTTGGAGAGCAATGGTATGGTAATCAAGGGGGTACTACTTTTGCCAATAAAAATATTAAATGGGAAACTACATTAACTCGTAATCTTGCTGCTGATATCACGCTTTTTAATGGTCGTCTCACTGTTACTCCGGAGATTTATTGGAATACGACGAAAGATTTACTTTATAAATCGGACATTCCTTCAGCAACTGGTTATGTAAGTCAGATGCAAAATATTGGACAAGTAACTAATAAAGGGGTTGAATTAACTATATCAGGAGATATTCTCAGTGGCAGGGATTATGTGCTTTCCGCAAATCTTTCTTTAGGTATGAATAAAATGAAAGTTGATAAATTAAATGGTACAGACAATGTGATTTGGGATCAGAATAACCGTTGGAAATCAAGTTACAATGATTATTGTTTGAAGGTGGGTGACCAAGTAGGACTTATTTATGGTTTTGTATATGATGGTTTATATTCAATGGATGAATTCTATTTTGATCCCACTAATAACTTGCAAGCAGTACCTTGGGGATCAACGGCCGCTGAAAACGGAACTTCGAAAGATGCACCTATTATGGATGCAGACGGTGTGGAACATCCAAAAACAATAATCAATCAGATTTCAGGAGATTCTAATTCAGGCATAGCTACTCTGCCGGGCAAAGTCAAGTTCAAGGATTTGAATGGTGACGGATATATCACAGAAGATGACCGTACTGTTATAGGTAATACCAATCCAAAAGTGCAGGGAGGTTTTGGATTAAGCGGACAATGGAAGGGTTTTGATTTTGCCATGAACTTCAACTTTATGCTTGATTTTGATGTGAATAATGCGACAGCTTACCAGCTTTCCTCATCCGAAAGCAATAAGAATAAGTTCTACAATGTGCTTTCCACATTTGCCGACAAAGGTTGGCGTTATACCCGTGATGGTGATGGCGAATGCTTGTACAAATGTTACTATATTGATGGTTCGTTGGATATGTACCGTGAATTAAACGAAGGTAGGACACTTTGGAATCCGACGGATGTGACAAAAAAAATAACTCATTCCTATTTTATCGAGGATGGATCGTTTCTGCGTTGTCAGGATTTGACTGTTGGCTATACGTTACCTGGAAATCTGACTTCTAAATGGGGGATTTCGAAAGCTCGTTTTTATGTGTCAGCCTCTAATTTGTTTATTATTACTGGGTATTCGGGTTATGATCCTGAAGTGGATATTCAGACAGGATTAACTTGTGGTATGGACTATAACCGTTACCCACGTAGTCGCAGTTTTGTACTAGGTACTAATATTACATTCTAAATTTGAAAGCACATGAAATTAAAAAATACTTTAATAATAGGATTAGCAACTTTGACTCTAATATCATGCAATGATTTCCTTGACGTGGATTCTCCATCAAGTTACAATGAGGACTTTGTGTTCAGCCAAGAAACAGAAATTAGCCGTGCGTTGAACGGTGTTTATGCTTCTATCTTGGTAGGTGATCTTTATGGCAGTGCCTATCAGAAAACTTTTAATTTGAACAGTGATGTTGATATGCAGATGTATACAGGTAATGTAGCAACCCATAATAGCTATGCACGTTTTGATTGTGACGATCAAGGTGGCGAAATTGATAAATATTGGAGAGCTTCTTATAAAGCTATTGAAGATGCTAACCGTTTTATCCGGGGTGTAGAAACTGGTCCGCTTTATAATGAAGAGAATACCGCTGTTATGCAGATGTTGGGCGAAGCCAAGTGTCTTCGTGCTATGGTTTATCATGATCTGGTAGTGATGTTCGGGGATATTCCTTTCACTTTCCTGCCAGCCTCACAATTAGGTGATAATTATGTGATTCCTGTAATGAATCGCGAAGAAATCCAAAATAAACTTATTGAAGATTTGCAGGATATTGCTCCTAAGATGTCTTCTACTACAACAACAACAGTAGAACGTGCGTCTAAGGAGTTTGCTTGGGCATTAATTGCACGTATTGCATTGACTGCCGGAGGTTATTCACTTCATCCGGATAAAAATAATGCAAATAGTTATGGTGTGATGAAACGTCCGGAAGATTATCAGAAGTATTATCAAATCGTAAAAGAATATACTAGCCTGGTTATTGCTTCGGGGACACACTCTGTAGGCACTTCTTATCAAGATATTTTTACCAAGGAAAGCAATTTTGAAATTATTGCTAAAGGTGATCCTATTTTTGAGATTCCTTTTGCTAAGGAGTCTACAGGTAATACAGGGTATTCCCAAGGACCTACATCAACCGTTAATGAAGGAAAGACATTGGGTAAGAATGTATGGGGAGAATCTAAAGGTGATATACGTTTGAGTGCTTTTTACCGTTATTCATTCGATGAGAATGATAAGCGTCGAGATTTTATTAATGGACTTTGGTATTATGGTAACAGTGCTAATAATGCTACTCAGGATTCTTGTATGATTCGTGCGGATTATACTGTCCATAATAATAAATGGTCTAAATTATGGGCGAATGCGGGACAGTTTACCAATTTGAGTGCCAGTAATACAGGTATTAACTTCCCTTATATGCGTTATACGGATGTTTTGTTGATGAATGCCGAAGCTGTTAATGAGTTGGAAGGACCTACTGCCACTGCTCAGGAGTCACTTCGTCAAGTCCATGCACGGGCATTCGATGACCAAAGTGTTGTTTCTGCCTATATTGCTCAGGTGGCTTCTTCTAAAGAAACTTTTTTGAAAGCCGTGCTTGATGAACGTAAATGGGAGTTTGCGGGTGAGAATATGCGCTGGAGAGATCTTGTCCGTAATAATCTTTATGGACAGGAAATTGTTTATAGTTTTTTGCGCTATCTTTCTGTAGGAATGTCTAATGCCGGTTCTTCTACTGGCTTCGAAGATGATATAGCTGAACATGATGGTAGTGCTTATTTGGATGATCTTCCCGAATCTATGTATTACCATGTTCTTCCACAAACGGTTGAATGGCGTGTGGATGTAAATCAAGTTTATGGCTATCCTTATCCCAATAAGATATTGGATATGCTCTATATTTATAATCCTTACAAATCAGCTAATCAACCAGCGACAGCTTTGGTAGCTGTTGATGGAGCAACTTGGAAGATGGCGGAATTTTATCAGTGGAGCAATGATTCGGAGCCTACTAACCAATGTAAATATTCATTCTATGGATATATTCGTCATACAGAACAAGGAATGATTGTGTTGGTCAAAGATGGAACAGAATCACCACTGGATGGTAATTCTGTTCCTGAGGTGAATGATTTACCTCCTGTACGTTATATTTTACCTTATCCTAATGCGGCTATCCAACGCTCAGCAGGTGTATACAAGAACTATTATGGCTATAAATAATTTATAAAAGGACAGAATGATGAAAAAAATATTTTTATATGCATTAATGTTATTTTCAGGTTTCTCATGTATTTCGTGTTCTGATGATGAGAAAGGAATGGCAAATATAGATAGAGAATGGATGACTATGTTCATTTGTGATAATAATAGAGGAAAAGGGGATGACTATGCTTATAATTGTAAAGCAGAGGGACCGAATGGCAATGATATTCATCTTTATTGGTATGGAGTGAATAACTGTGCGGGCTACCAGATTCGTCAGGCACTACAGCCAAATGTTTCGGGTGGTGCAGATGCTTGGGGTACATCTGCCGAAAACGGTCTTTTGTTACTAGATACCATTGTAGGACCGGAGGTCCTTGATTTAGTTATTAAAGATCAACAGTATTCCACTGATTATCGTTTTGCTATTCGCGTGTTATCAACAAAAGATGATAATGTGACTGATTTTTCACATGCATCCAAATGGTATGGACATGGTGATGGCAGACAGTGGGCAGAATGGATGGGCATTACCACTTCTGATCGATATGCAACTCCATTCTGTGTCTATGTAGATGCTTCTAAGACTACACAGACTACTATGCGTGTGATGTTGAATCGTGCTTTCAAAACTGTAACAGAAGGGGTATCAGACGATGATAAGGCTATTTATCGTGAAAAATTTCAGCTTGATGCTAACGATAATTTTGTTTATCAGTGGTTGGAAGTAGATCCGTCTCCTAATAATCCTGAATCAACAGTGAATGAAAAATGGAGAAAATATAAATTAACCGATGAGGATTTTGAAAAGGGATATGTAGATATTGACGGACTTCAGAAAAACTCTGTTTATGTGATTAATGTTCGCAACGAGAATGTGAAGGTAAAATGGGATGCATATTACAATACTTGTTCTGCCCGCTCAGACGGAGAACCGGGAGAGCCTATTTTAGTAACTCATGACTTAAGTGCTCCAAGTCGTGACCGGTTTGATTCAGATGAAGCTTATCAAAATGCTTTGATACAGCACGAGGCTGCTCTGAAATACAATGCAATGCGTATTGATTTCCTTTTAACAGACTTCATTTCCGATGTAAATTTAGCCGAAGGACAGACTTATTATTTGGAAGGTGGAAAGACTTATTGTATGTTTGATAATTTAACTACCTGCAAAGGTTTTGTTCTTCGTACTCGTCCTGAGGATGTAGCAGCAGGTAAACGTGCTAAAGTATTGTTAGGTGGTATGCATATGACAGGTACTAATGTTAATTCTATGAATTTGATGTTCGGGCGCCAGCCACAAGCTGGAGAAGGAGGAGAAATTTATATGAAGATGCTCGAATTTTATGATATTGATTTCGATTGTCCAATGGCTCTTACTTATGGTGATAATGTTGCCGGTTTGGGTTCGGCTACAGGTAATTATTTCATTAATATGTTTTCTAATGGTATGGCTGTACATTTGGAAAGTTTTGTGGTGAAAAATTGTACTTTCAAGCGTCTGGTACGTGGGTTCATTCGTGAGCAGGGGCCTAATTACAAAATTTGGGATCATGTCTTGATAGAGGATAACCAGTTCTTTGACTGTGGCTATTATAGTAATGGTGCCGGAGGTTATCCATGGATTGCCGGTTCCGGGAATAATGCGAATTCTAATTTATATAAGGACTTTGTGGTTCGTGGAAACACTTTCTATGATTGTCCGTTCCCTTCATTTTTCAGTGAAACCAAGCAGAGTGCATGGAAGGGAGGGGCATGGAATATAACGTTTGAAAACAATACTTTGGTTAACTGGAACACTCGTGCGGCAGGAAATATTTTCAATATGCGTAATATTCCAGATGGAAGTACTTATACGGTGAAAAATAACCTGATTGTTTTGACCAAGCAGGACGGTGATGTCCGAAAGATGACTATGGCAGGAGCTGATATCCGTAAGACAATGACTATGGCAGACGGTACAGCCGGACATGTGACATTGAATTTTGACAATAATTATTCTACAAATACTTTTTTATCCAACGGACAAATTTTTAGCAATAATCCATGGACTGCGACTAAAAATAATTTTGGCACCTTGGTCAACAATGGTTCTGCTACTTTAAATGGAACATTGGAAGTTTTTGTTGATGATATTTCTCCATTAGAACTGATGGTAAGTCCAAATCCACCACATAAGGCTACTGCTGATAACGATCAATATATGCATCGTGCAGATGCACTTGATGGTACGGCTGGAGAGCATGGTGTAAACTTGTATTACAATCAGACAGGTAAAGTTATGGAGTCAAAAATTTATCAGTTGAACATTGGTGCGGCTAAATGGCGTAATGGTTCTGCTAGATAGTAGAATGGGGTTTGATAAGTTTTATAGTTATTATAATGTGAATGTCTTCTGAGAATCTTTGGATTTTGAAAGACAGATATTTGATAGAAAAGCCGATCTGTGATAGATAGGCTTTTTTATGTATAGGTAAAGGGGCAGAGTATCAAAAATTGTATAGGTTTGATGATGTCTGTGCAAAATCTGCCTGAAAAAGACCAAATATTCTCTGTATTCAGATTGGAAAACGCATAATTTTGTTTGCTGGTTTTTATCAAAACATATAGGAATAATGAAAAATACATTCAAAAAAGTGTTTATTGGCTTTATGGCTTTTGCCATGGCAACCGGCTCCTTTGCGCAGCAAAGAGCTCATAAAAAGGATAATGAGTCGTATCCTAAGGAATGGAAACAAATAGCACGTATGGAGCAGGATTCTTTCTTTCTGACAGATGAAGCTCGGCGGATTGCTGAAAATGTATTGGCTTTTCAACGCTGTACGGGCGGTTGGCCGAAGAATATAGATATGGCCCGCCGCATGAATGATAAAGAGCTGGCTAAAGTGATAAAGGATAAATCACGTCGTGATGATTCTACGATAGATAATAATGCCACAACTGCCCAGATGATTTTTTTAGCCCGTCTTTATAGGCAGACTAAGGATATACGTTATCGGGATGCTTTCCTCCAGGGAGTGGAATATTTGCTGAGTGGTCAATACGAAAACGGAGGATGGCCGCAATTCTGGCCCGGTCCGCGTGGTTATCAGGTACATATTACTTTTAATGACGATGCCATTGTCAATACATTGAATATGATACGTGATATGATGAATCACAAAGCGCCTTATGAGGATGATTTGATAGACAAGACTTTGTGTGTACGTTTGGGAAAAGCCTTTAATAAAGGAATAGAGTGTATACTGGCTACACAAATTATAAAGGATGGAGAACCTTCTGTGTGGTGTCAGCAGAATGATAGGGAAACATTGAAGCCTGCACCGGCACGTGCATATGAGTTGCCGTCTTATTGTTCGGCGGAGAGTGCCGGAATTGTGCGTCTGCTCATGGAATTACCTGCACCCGACGCACGCGTGAAGCGGGCGGTTCACGGAGCCATGAAATGGTTTGACAGGTATAAACTTACCGGTTTGAAATGCGAGCGTATCGTGCTGGCAAATGGTGAGCGGGATACTCGTCTTGTGGAAGATCCTCAAGCCAAGCCTATTTGGGCGCGTTATTATGATTTGAAATATTGTGAACCGTATGTATGTGACCGTGATGGGCTGCCACGTCGCCATTTGGAAGAAATAGGAACAGAACGTCGTAACGGATATAGTTGGTACAATAGCAGACCGGCTGAGCTTTTTGCCATATACAATGCATGGGCGGACAAATATGATCCGAAGCATAAAGTGGCAATCAGTCTGGCAACCAAAGGAGCGAATGAAAACGGGCTTATTGAAATGTATCGTCGTCCCATGGCAGAGCGTACGGCTTTTGATGTGGTGGTAAAGCCGGGAGAGAGTATTCAGGCAGCTATTGAAAAGGCTCCGGAAATTCCGACAGTACCTTTTAAAATCTTATTGTTGAACGGAACGTATCATCAAAAAGTGATTATTGACAGGCCTAATATTGTTTTGGTGGGGGAAAACCGTGACAGTACGCGGATTGTCTTGGCTGAAACAGCCCAGACACGTGCCATCACGGAATATCATGGACGTCCGGTAGGCAATGGTGTCATTGTGTTGCAGGAAGGTGCGGATGATTGTGTTATTAGCGGACTGACTGTTTACAACAATTACGGAACTGCCGTTGAAAATACGACCATCCATCAGATGGCGATTTTTGGACGTGCCACTCGTACCATCATCATCAACAGTAATGTATGGGCCGATGGAAACGATGCCCTTTCCTTGTGGGCGCCCGGAAGCAATGGTATGTATTATCATGCCGATCTCTATCTTCGTTGTCCGGGTGTGGATTTTCTTTGTCCTCGCGGATGGTGCTATGCCACACGCTGCCATTTTTATGGTGATAGCCGTGCCATGATTTGGCATGACGGACGAGGTGACAAGAACAAGAAACTGGTTATTACCAATTCTTCATTTGATGCTAAGACACCGACACTTTTAGGACGCTATCATCATGATTCCCAGTTTTATCTCATCAAATGTAAAATGTCGAAGAATGTGCTTGACGGGAATATTCATTATGCTTATTCGGATAAAGTGCTTGATCCCTGTCCGTGGGGGCTACGTACCTATTATTATGGTTGTACCCGTGAAGGAGGGCATAGTGGCTGGTTAAACGATAATTTGAAGGAGGCGGAGAATGCTCCGGAGTTTCATGGCGTTACCGCCAAGTGGACATTCAATGGCAAATGGGACCCCGAACAACGTATCAGAGATCTTTGGAATGTGTTGGCCTACTAATTTAACAGTTTGTAATATGAAAATGCCCCCTGTTTTATGCTGTATTGTTTTTTTGTTTGTGTCAATGTTATCTGCTGTTGCCCGACAGCAGGAGAAGCCCCGGGTTATTGTCACTACGGATGGTGAGATTGACGATCAAAGTTCTATGATTCGTTTTCTTATGTATTCTTCTGATTATGATGTCGCAGGCATTGTTCAAGTCAATGGGGTACAGAAAGACGGACATAGTAAAGATAAATGGATCGAATCACAAATTGCCAAATATGCGGAATGTCTGCCTAATTTGAGGAAACATAATCCCGATTATCCCGATGCTGAATATTTGCTAAGTGTCTTGGCGGTTGGTAATGAGAACAGAGAGGACTTGCATAAATTGCCTCCTTTACTGTCTGATAGCGAGGGGGCACAGCTCATCATAAGGACATTGCTTGATTCTGATCCGAGGCCTGTTCATATTTTAGCATGGGGTGGAGCCAACACCCAGGCCAATGCCTTATGGCAGATCAAGCAGAAATATTCTGCTGCAGAATGGGCAAAAGCGGTATCAAAAGCCAGATTATATTGTATTTGGTATCAGGACGGCGGTGGAAAATGGATAGAACAGAATCTTCCTGAAATCATTATTTATGAATCGGGCGCACCGGATCATGATGGAGGATGGAGATATGTATGGGATTACATGAGTGTGGATTATTATTTTAGATTTTTCTCGGTTTGACTTAACCGATTGAGAAATAAACTTTTAGCGAATTATTTGAGAAATAGAAGTAACGATTTAGCAACTGTGCGAATTTCAGCGTTTTGCGTTGCTATGCTGTCAAATAACTCTTTCATTTGCAAATATAACATCTTTTTCCGAAAGTACGAACTTTCGGTGGCAATTTTATAAAATCAACTTGCGAAAAAAGAAAATCATTCATCCCATTCATGGGTTGTGTCATCGGTGGCGTTGTACTGTTTCCAACGTCCCGATTTCTCGCCGTCGGTGTATTGCCCCTCGATGGTTATATAGGGTTTTCCGTCCCGTGTCGATTCCACACGATAAAAGCCGTCAAGTTTTCCGTTACGGTAGTGTCGTGTAGTCCTGCTGCGAAGCGTGCGCCCATCCTCGAATATTTCCCATTCCTCACCCTCTTTTTTGCCGTCTATATAATGAGATTCAAAAATCTGCTCACCCGTCTTGCTGTCAAAGCGGCGTTCCCGTCCGCTCTCCACACTCTGCCTATACTCCTTTTCGATTTCTATTTTGCCGTTACGAAAATAGGTCTTTACAGTTCCGTCTATCTTGCCTTGCTGCATGGGTGTTTCTTTTCGGGGAGTAACGCCATCTTGGTAATACTCCGTGAATATGCCGTTGCGCTTTCCTTTGGCATATATGCCCGATTCACGCAGTACCCCATCACGATAGCGGAGATAATCACCGTTTATTATGCCGTCGGAAAGTTTAACACGCTCCTCGTCAAGCCCTCGTATAATGCGATATTCTCCCTGCAACGGCTGTTTACTGCCTTTTTCATAATAGACCGTGCGCCGTGCGTTATCCGTTATAGTCTGTAAATCGTCCCATTTTACTATTTGTTGTGCGGAAGCCGTGCCACACAATAGCAAAAAGAGGTATAGTGTTAATATTCTATTCATTGTATTTTTGCTTTTCGAGGTTGATAACGGTTCTCAGCTATACGCAGGCAGGGATTTTAACCACTGAACTTCCTACGAA
>OGUG01000934.1_pt1 | contig 12391 bp, 17 predicted proteins | sample 1573711 | NCBI WGS metagenome assembly OGUG01 (sample SAMEA2582006, study PRJEB24529) | metagenome | biome: Human gut stool | place: China | collected 2011 | reverse complement strand
TTCATCTCATCTTACCTCTCATATTTTCATTTACGTAATTATTTTCCAAACCGGAAGGACAGATAATAGACATAATCATTCTTCTCCCTAAAATTTCCCTGCTCCATTTCTTTTACCGGAATTGCTTCCAATCCATCTTCTCCGTAAATCAATGCCATCAGACCCTGTTCTGTATCCCGCTGAATCGGAACTTCACCTTCCACTTGTGTCGCACTTCTTCCATAATATTCTCTGTTTTCTACATTTTCCAGAATCGGAAAATCTGTAGAACATTTAGAATAATCGTCTGCTATGATCAATTTCACTCGAAACAATTCAAAATCCGGTATCACAGCAATCACACCTCTTTTAGCCGATTCGATCCCATCATAGTCCAAATCTGCCACTTTACTTTTATTAATCAATTCTCCCGCCTGATACTCTGACAAATAAATTGTCAATGTCTTATACTCTTCTTTTGCATAAAAATTAAAAAGATATGCCCCATCTGCTCCCGACAATAATTCTGCGGTTTTCATTTCTGCACTTGTCCGGTCAACTGCTGTAATATAATTCTTCGGCTGCATCACCTTATGAACGAAAACTGCTCCTAAAACCAGAACCATGATTACTGCAAATGTCGTTACCACTGCTAAAATGCTCTTTAAATTTTTCTGTTTCTTTTTACTATCTTTCGTAACTTGTATAATGTTGTCTTCTGACTTTTTTTCTACATTTTCTGCGTCAATATCCTCCCCTGCAAGAAATTCATTTATGCTGATTCCCAATATCTCACATAGTTCCATATAAACCGACACATCAGGTAAGCAAACGCCTCGTTCCCATTTTGATACTGATTTGTCACTCATATTTAATTTTTCTGCAAGCTGTTTCTGCGTCATTCCCAGGGCTTTCCGTTTCCCTGCAATATATTTTCCAATTTTGATAAGATCCATCCATCTACCTCCTTTTTTTATTAATCGTACTCTATTTTAGATGAAAAGCATACCCCTCGAAGGTAGAATATGACTTTTAAGTCTGTCTAGTTTGCCAGATAGAATACAAAGCTTATATGTCCTGTCCCTTCGCACACCCACTTTGCATTTTTTTAGCAAACTCACTTATAAAAACTTCCTGTTCCGGCGCTTCCGGGATACTGCACTATTTTTACTTTTTTCTTTCTGCCTTTTTCTCTCAGCGATGCATACAACACCAGGTTCTTTTCAGGCATACTTTTGATAAGATTCTTTTGAAACTTTTCTCTCAGAGCGGCTGGAAACAGCTTATTTACTGCATTTTCTCCGGGTGTGGATTTCTTTAAGGTTTCTTTTTTTCTCTTCTTTCAGGACTGAAAAAGCCCTGCATCAGGATGGTCTCTGATGCAAGGCTTCTAATTTTTTCTCTATGTTTTTATGTCTTTTTTTGATGTTTTCTCGGGTGCTCCGTATGGCTCGGATTTTCTGATTCTTACAAAGGGGATTATCAAAAAAGTGCCAAAGAGGAGTGCTAAAAAATGAAGAAATAAACTCCAAAATAACTCCATTTTACTCTTTATTATTTTGTTGTTCTTCTCTTGCGTAAAGAATGTCCAACGCCTGGAATATTACATTACTCATAGTCTGATAATGTCTCTCTGCATAAAATACTAGCTTTTCTTTTTGCTCTGGTGACATCCTGATTCTCAGACTAGAATCTTTGCCGTCTAATGATGGTTTTCTAGGCATCTTTCTCTCCTCCTTACATTTCATATGTTTAACATGAATTGATACAAGTGTCAATCTCGTTTTGTTAATATCACCCATTTCCCTTTTTGGCTACTTCCCTGCCTCTTCAGATAATTCTTTTCCTTCAATTTGGTTATATAATACTTCACACTAGCAAGATTCCAATCTAACGCATTAGCCATTTCTTTCTGCGTGATTGAAGGTTGCATACGTACAAGATTCAGAATTTCTATTTCTTTCTCACTCAGTACATTTTCATCTTCCACTTGGTCTAATCTCTCTAAATCTTGGTTAGCTTGGTTAGTAGCTTGGTTAGCTTGGTCAGTTATTGGATTGACTCGGAACAACTCTACCCGAAACATATTATCGAATTCCTGAAATCTCGGCTTCGAAAGTCCATACTCTTCTGCAGCATTAAGGATTCTTTTTATTCCGCTTCCCCATGCTTCTACAAGTCCCATCTGACTGAATATATTGGCAATGCCTTTATTCCGGATCTTCGAATGACCATTCATGACTTCCTCATAAGTTAATCCGTTATATAATCCACCCGGAGAAGTCACCTCCAGTCTGTCATCATAAACTGCGACCTGAATACAAGATTCATCCAACAGGTTACGGTGACAATGGGCGTTAATGATCATTTCCCTGATTGCTTCCGGTGGTAGCTCATATTTCTCTTTTCGCACCAATCCGTCAATTGTTGCTCCAAGTCGAATATTTCTCAATACAAAATCTACTGCTTCTTCGATTTGTGTATAGATTGGTCCTGTAAATTCTCTCTTATCAAGAAATACTGCACGATCTATTCCCTTGAATACCGCACATTGGGTTTTAGAAAATGAGAAATAATCTGATGTCAGCAACGCATAGGCATTCGTTGCCAGAAACTGTCCCTCACTCTGCTTTAAGATCTTCCAGTTTATCAGCTGCTCTTTCTTCACAGAATGCTCTGACATTCCTGCTTTTTTCCGGAACTTTTCAATATCCTGGCAAAGTTTCTCTGTAGCTTCTTCTGAAACTGGATATCCTACACAGGTAAGTTCATCCCAGGAGATTCTGGCTCCTTCCATCTCCAGTTCTTTTATTTTCTCTGGAAATGCCTGCCTTGATGTACCTGCAACACGGATATAAGTACCATTATCTTTTCCCTTTGATTTTAGATAATATGGTCTATTCTTTCCTGCTTCTACTGATACAACAATAACTGTTTTCCCGTTTACCGTCTGCGGCTCAATATCAGGAATGATCTGTGGCACACAGGAATCAGAAACTGCATTGGCAATTCCATCCATCAGCTGAAACAACACATCATTTTCCACACCAACAATCTGGTGTGTTTTATCATCTACTCCAACAATCAGCTTGCCACCTTGTGTATTGGCAAAAGCTACGATTGTCTTCATGTACTTTTCACTTTTATCAGGTAAGGATACCTTGTACTCAATATTTTTCGATTCCCCGGAAAACATAGTATCTTCTACCATTCTTTCACTCCTAATCTATACTCGCACCATTGGTGCGAATAATTCTATTTCCAGAGTAAACCTCTCTGGATCATTAACACTATTATACATTCTATCCTTCTTTTCTAGCAAGCAAGAAAACAAAACAGTTCATTTTTTCTTACCATTTTCTTCTGTTCTTTTTAGATGCCAGATAAAGTCTCGTCATCTCATCCATGAAAGTAGTTTTGTCCTCATTGTTCATAGTTCCACTGGCAAATAAAGCAGCTGCCTGTTCAAGAATCTTCCTTGCCTGTTTAGCACCAGAATATTCACTTGGCTCATCATTACCCAAGCACACATTTCTCATGTAATTCTTTAATACAAGTCTCCCACATATCCATCTGCTTCCAGATGCATATAGCACTCATCCACCTTCTCTGATTCCAGAATCCGCAAAACGTGTTCCATACCTGTAGCAAGTTCTTTTGTTTTTAACTCTTCCAGCGGAATCCAATAAACTCTTCCTTCCTCAGAACTCTTTAATTCTCCGGTAAACTTATCCGCTTTATACAAGGTAATAACATAGTGCACTCCGCTCTTATGCCAATGATATAATCCTCCAAGCTTCGGTGCTTCAACCGTAAGTCCTGTTTCTTCCCAGACTTCCCGAATCATAGATTTCTGAAAAATCTCATTTGCTTCTACGTGACCGCCTGGAAAAGTTGTACCGGTATAGCTATCATTTACTTTATCCAGAGCCAGTACATTCCCTTTATGATCCTGAATCATACACATATTCATAAAACAGACCTTCTCAATCCGACTCTCTTCTTTTTCATTCAGAGATTTTCTGACACGTTTGTTGATATCCGATCGTTTGGATTTATAATGCTTGAAGACCTCTCCATACGGAATCCAGATTTCTGCATCTTCAATTTTTTCATAAACAGAATCCACCACTTCTTCCAGATGTTTGTCACTCGGAAAAGTACATTTTTTCATATAATAATCTCTGGTTGCCTGAAACATCCATTCCGCAATCTTTTCTTTCTGCTTCATTTTTAACTGGGAATACTTCTTATTCGTTTGCAGTAATCTCCCATCTATCATCTTATGGTTTTTCCGTGACATCGGTTTGACCTCTTTTCTTCTTTTTCATTCAGATTTTACTATACCACAGAATCATGCCTGCGTCATACTTCTGAGCTTCGATGTCCTCTTTTTCTTCTCTCAGTACCTTATTTATAGAGGGTTCTTTTTTAAGACTCTCTTCCGGAGGCTGTGCCACCGGTAAATAGCAAGGACAGGAAGTGTATATACACTTCCGAAAAACCAGCAATTTAGGGAACCCTGCCCTAAATTAAAAACACAGAAGTCACTACTTCGAAGAACCAAAGAAAGGAGAATCTGCCTATGGCAAAGAGAAAAAGAAATATACAGATTTTGTTTTGTGTTTCCCCCGAAGAAAAGAAGCTTATCCGTAGAAAGATGATTGAATCAAAGACCAAAAACATGGGAGCTTACGGTGTATTGTTCATATTCTGTTTTCGGGAATCTTTATGAAATCTTCAAAATTGCCCGGTATGCTATCCGTAAAATCAAAGAAAGGACTTGATTATATGGATATGATTTTGAAAACGACTGACCTCTGCAAAAATTTCAAGGGGCAAATGGCGGTAAACAATGTGTCACTGAACATCCGGCGCAACTCGGTTTATGGTCTGCTGGGGCCGAATGGGGCTGGCAAATCCACGATCTTAAAAATGCTCACCGGCATTTTGCGCCCCACATCGGGAAGCATCGAGTTTGACGGCCACCCGTGGAAGCGGAATGATCTGGAGCATATCGGTGCTTTGATTGAGATGCCCCCGCTTTACGAAAATCTGACTGCATACGAAAATCTCAAAGTCAGAACTACATTGCTCGGCCTGGACGATGCACGAATTAACGAGGTATTGCAAATTGTCCAGCTCACGAATACCGGCAAGAAACGGGCCGGGCAGTTTTCTCTTGGTATGAAGCAGCGGCTTGGTATTGCTATTGCATTGCTGAACAGTCCCCAGCTTTTGATTCTGGATGAACCGACTAACGGCCTTGACCCTTTAGGGATTGAGGAACTTCGAGAGTTAATTCGCTCTTTTCCCTGCAAAGGGATTACAGTTATTTTGTCCAGCCATATTCTGTCAGAAGTCCAGCAGATTGCAGATCATGTGGGTATCATTGCTGGCGGCGTCCTTGGATATGAGGGAGAGCTTCGCGCCGGTGAAGATTTGGAACAACTCTTTATGGATGTTATTCGCAGAAATGGTAAGGAGGGATATTAAATGGAGATGGCATATATTCAGGCAGAGAACCTAAAGCATAAGAGAACTTTCACAAAAACGCTGATCGTTCTGGCCCCGTTTGTAACTGCGCTTATGAACTTTTTTGCCCCTCTTTGGTTCCAGCTCAATTCTTATAATTGGTGGTATAACCTGCTTTATCCTGGATTCCTTACGCTCACCTGTGCCTTGATTGAACAGCGGGATAATGGCAAACTAAAATATCGTGCCGTTGCTTCATTGCCTGTTTCGCAGAACAAAGTCTGGAAAGCAAAAATTGGAGTGGCCGGTATTTACTCCTGTGTGGGGAATTTCATTTTCCTGGCGCTAAATCTGTTGGGCGGTTTTGCAATATTAGTTATCAACGAAATTCCCCTGACAATCGGAATTTGGCAGGCTGCGGCCGGAACAGCTTGTATTGTCATTGCAAGCCTATGGGAAGTTCCGCTGTGCTTATGGTTATCAAAAAAAGTTGGTATCTTTGTCACGGTTATTCTTAATGCCGGACTTGGAAGCGTTTTAGGGATTTTCACGGCTACAACCTCTTTGTGGATGATCTGCCCGTATAGCTGGGTGCCGCATCTTATGATTTCCGTGTTAGGTATTTTGCCTAATGGTGAGCCGGTTGCAGATCAGAGTACGGCAATGGCATTTTGGATGATTATACTTGTATTGGTCATTTCGCTGGCCTGGTTTGCGGCGCTGTCATTTTTAACTGCAAGATGGTTTGAGAAAAAGGAGGTGGGGTAACTATGGTATCTGTGGTTCGCTGCTGGAAAGCAGAATATCAGAAGTGTAAACATAGCATTTTGCTCTATATGCACAGCATGATTCCGATTATATGTGCGGCGATTTTTGCGGGTTACTATCATATATCCAGATGGGAACTGGCAACCAAAATCAGTGCCTATCTGGAAGTGCTGGCCGTTGCGTTCCCGTTTCTGATCGGCATTATTGTGGGCCTGGTTGTTCAGATCGAAAATCAGGCCGGGCATTATCAGCTTTTGTTGGGAACAATCCCATCTCGCATGGCAACGTATATTGGTAAACTTGGTTTTCTGATGATCTGTGCTTTTGGCGCAACATTTTTAGCGTTAGGAACATTCGCTGCACTATATAGGGATGCTCCGGCAAGCCTTTACCTGAAAGCAGGGATTCTATTGTTGATTACCATGCTTCCCATTTACCTGATTCATTTGTTTGTGGGAATGAGCTTCGGAAAAGGTGCATCTATGGGATTGGGAATTGCAGGGAGTTTAATAGCTGCCCTTATGATAACAGGGCTTGGTGACGCTACATGGAAATATATTCCCTGGGCCTGGGGCGTTCGTGCTATGGATTACACTGTGCTTGCATGGGATAGCCCCCAACTGTATGCACAGGTAAAAACCGATTTTTTCAGCGGTATGATTATTTCTGTATGCTGCACTGTTTGTCTGCTGATTGCCAGTTTGGTTTGGTTTCATGGTTGGGAGGGAGGTAAAAACAGTGAATAAAAAGTGCCTGTTTGCCGTGGTAATTGTGCTTGTAAGTCTTATATGCTTATCGGCCTGCGGTGCGCTCCGCGATACCGCCGATAAAAATAAGGCGTTAAATGAATCTCTGCCGTATTATGAGCTGAACGCCGCAAACTATGATGAAATTTCATATAACGGCCTGACATATACCATAACGGATGAATGTCTTGAAATGTCAGAACTGCAAGAAGAAATCGGGCAGGTATCGAAACGCTTCAAAAATGTGGCGGGGGAAGATTTCAGTTTCGGCTACGTTTACAGTATTGTGGATGTGGATATAAGCAATGCCGTAGCTGTAAATATCAACAATGAATATCGGAAAGCTGACATTAAAAATAATGATGAGTAACCTCGACAATGTGGTATAATGGGGCGGGAGGTGATTTTTTGACCCACTTACTTGTAGTTGACGATGAAGTTTCTATCTTGGAATTGATTAAGAACAGTTTGGGGAAAGATGGATATTTGATAACAGTCTGTCAAAATGCGGATGATGTAGACATCAAAAAGCTGCATTTCTATGACCTCATTCTTTTGGATGTGATGATGCCTGGCACAGACGGGTTTGAGTTTTGCAAACAGATCAGGAATATGGTAGACTGCCCGATTCTCTTTCTGACCGCAAAGACATTAGAGGAAGATATATTGTTTGGATTGGGCATCGGTGCGGATGATTATATTACGAAACCTTTTCGTATTCAGGAGCTTCGCGCCCGTGTCGCGGCACATTTACGCAGAGAAAAAAGGGAGCATCACAGCACACTTTCATTTGAGCCTGATATAAGATTTGACCTTTCCGCAAAGGTACTGTATGTTTCAGAACAGCCGGTTCCCCTTACCAAAAGCGAGTATTCAATCTGTGAATACCTTGCGAAAAACCGGGGACAGGTTTTTACAAAAGAACAAATCTATGAAGCCGTTTTCGGGTTTGATGGAATAGGCGATAACTCTACGATCTCAACGCATATAAAAAATATTCGTGCGAAATTGGAGCATTTCAAAATAAGTCCGATCAGCACCGTATGGGGGATAGGATATAAATGGGAGTGAAAAAGAAACCTACATTGAAAATATTGTTTCGCCAGTTTGCTATCTCCCTCATTGTCATGCTGGTAGCGGCAATTATTGTCCCTTTTGGTTTGGAGGGACTTGCTGTAAATGCTGGATTAGCTACAAGAGCAAATCTAAGTGAATTGCAGGTAAAAGAGATCATTCCAACGCTGACGATTGCCCCGGATATTACAAAGGTTGTGATTCCACAGGGATGCGGCTACTTAATTCTGGACAAGAACTTTAATGAGCTTTACAGCAATATGGACGATGATGAAAAAGAAATTGCCCTGCTGTACGCAAAGGGAGAATATATTGAATATGCTACGGGGAGGCAGTTTGCACTTGTTGTCCGGGAAAACGAATTTTGCGTTTTAAGGTATTATATTGGTTCTCAATTTACAGTGTCATGGCTACCGGAATATTTTCCATCTCCTGACACGCTTGTGTTTATCCTGATGGCTGTAAATTCGCTGCTGGTCATTATCATACTGACCGCCAGATTTGCTAAGAACCTGCGTACACAACTGACCCCGCTTTTTGAAGCAACTGCGGAGGTTTCAAAGCAAAACCTTGATTTTGAAGTAGGACACGCCAAAATCAAAGAGTTTGAAGATGTCCTTGCATCTTTTTCAGATATGAAAGATAATCTGAAAATTTCGTTAGAACGGCAATGGAAAACCGAACAGACACAGAAAGAGCAAATCGCCGCGCTTGCCCATGATTTGAAAACGCCTCTGACGGTTATTCAAGGAAATGCTGATTTACTCACAGAAACAAATCTTGATGATGAGCAACGATTATACGCTGGTTACGTCGTGGAAAGCTCCGGCCAGATGCAGTCATATATTCAAACCCTGATTGATATATCACGGGCGGCGGTTGGTTATCAGCTCCATATTGAAAGTATAGACTTGCCAGCGTTCATGCAGCACTTGTTCGGTTATATGGAATCACTATGCCGGACAAAAGAAATCCGGCTGCAAATGAATACTGTTTCACTCCCTCAAATGCTGAAATTTGATAGGGTGCTGATAGAACGTGCTATTATGAATGTTATCAGTAATGGGCTGGACTACTCCCCGCAAGGCGGAACGCTTTATGTGGATGTTCAGAGTAACAACGGTTTCGTGGAAATTTCAGTCACAGACGAGGGAACGGGGTTTTCTAAAGAGGCATTATGCCACGCACAGGAACGGTTCTATATGGGCGATCAAAGCCGCAATTCAAAGTTACACTTTGGTATGGGTCTATATATTACAAATTCGATTATGGAACAACATAATGGTCAGCTTATTTTAGAAAATTCAAAAGAAACCGGCGGCGCAAAGGTTACTATGAAACTTCCTTGCTGATTTTCCGATAGTGTAATGGACGTCTTTTATGTCCGTCCATTTTTCAAATCTTTATGGAATCTTCAAAAATTCCTCTTATCATGTATCTAAAGAAAAAACATCTGCCCAGCGGCAGAAAAGAAAAAAACCGCTGCTGGGCAGACCCATTTTCACGCTTAATTTATATTCACTGGTGGCGGTTTTGAGAAATCAAGGCCGCTGCTTTCTTTCTGTCATTCCCAGCAGTTAAAGGCATGGCGGCCCACGGGAGGACGCCGCCATGCTCCATATGGGATTTTGTAAAGTGAAACAAACGCTCATTTTTCATAATTCCGTACAGATGGCTGCAATACTCTCGAAACTCATCCGCCAGGAAATCTGGCATGGTTATAATCCTGATACTTTTTGGTGTTTTCGGCTGTGTTATCACATCTTTCCCTTTTAATCGCTGATAAGATTTCGTAATGGAGATGGTCTTTTCCTCAAGATTGATGTCGTCATAAGTAAGGGCAAGCAATTCACCGATACGCATTCCGCTCCAGTACAACAGAAGAAACGCCATTCTTGTCTCCGGTTTATCACTTACTGTCTCCAGAAAATCATTGAACTCTTCCTGCATCCAGAAGTCCTTCGGTTCTCCTTTACTCTTGCCAATCGCTCCTGCCTTCCTGCAGGGATTATCCTGCAGGTTATAATATCGGATAGCATAGTTGAAGATTGCAGTCAGCTGACAGTTGATTGTTTTCAAATACGTCTGCGAATAGCCTTTTCCATTCTTATCCTTATACGTCAGCAACTCATTCTGCCATGCACGGACGTCTGCCACCGAAATTTCACTGAGAATCTTCTTTTCAAAATAAGGCTTGATTTTCAGGTCAATAATATATCGCTTCGTGTACATAGTGTTTTCTCTGAGACGGACATCCATATCTTTGTAATAAATCTCCAGAAAATTTCCAAATTCAATATCCACACCCTGGCTCTGCTGTTGCAGGAAATCTCTTTCCCATTCCTTAGCTTCACCCTTGGTCCTGAATCCTCTTTTCTGTTTTCTTTTCCGATTTCCCTGCCAGTCTTTGTAATAGACCTGTACTTTCCAGTTTTTTCCTTCTTTGTAAACCCCCATTGCTAATCCTCGACTTTCATGCCATAAATCTTTTCTGCCAGGAATTTCGTAGAGATTTTTCCAGCTACTACAATATAGCCTTTTGCCTTCAATTCTTTGTTGTATTCTCGCATCAGACTATATGCATAAGTTTTTGAAACTCCAAGAATTGCACACACATCATCCACATCCATATACATTTTTTCCTGCACTATACTCATATCGCTTTATCCTCCTTCAAATATTGCTCAACATGTTCCAGACCATAGATCTTGTCCTCTACATAGCGGGTTGGCACCCGACCGAGAATCACATAATAGTTCTTGCTTGCCAGATCGGCATTCATTCTTTCCACTACCCGGTAAGCAAACGAAACTGATAATCCAAAGAGTTCTGCAATGTCTTCCACTGATAAATACATTTTTCTCTTACGCATGAAACCATTCCTTTCCCTCTTCCTGTGGAATCTCACAAGTATCTTCTACTCCGTAGAAACGCTTCACAAAATACTTTGTCGGAACTTTTCCTCTAAGCGTCAGGTAGCCCTGTTCTTCCAGTTCCTTGTTCAGATTTCCGATGATCTCATAAGCCGATGTCTGTTTTACTTCCAGAAGTTCACATATATCGGCTGCCTTTAAAAATAATTTGTTCTGCATAATCAGTACCTCCTGTATTTTGAATATTTATCTCTTCATATACTCTGTACTGGCAGATGCAAAATCGGACATCATTTTCCGAAATTTAGCAAATTATTTTAATTTTACAGTTTCCATATGTGTTATCTCTGAATCATGGAGTTTATATCATTGAAAAAGGGTATAAAAAAACAGTCTGCCCTGACGGAAAATATTTCCATCAAAACAAACTGTTCTTCATATTCACACTAATTATATTTTCTGAGCATAGTTACTTTTTGCGAAAATCTCAGATAACTCCGGAAAGAAAACAAAGAAAAAAAATATTTTTTAACTCCATTTGCACTCCACTGGAACATCCAGACAGCCCGCAAAGCCTTTATTTATGGGCTTTTTCGCAATTTAGTCCTGTTCCGGGGCACACCACATTATCCTCAAAGGGCAAAATCCACTATCCTCACATCCCACAGCAAAGCCACACTGCAAAACCCTCCGGCACTGCAGCGCAATTTCACAGCACATTCCGCAGTGGTAATCCTGACAACCCAACTTCTATCGCGTCCCATATAACAGTATCCTCTTACACAGCAGCACTATCGCGATGCCACTTTCGCAGCATCATCCAAAGCATCCCTCACCCCCTGCAACACCAGGAAATATCAACGTTTCGCAGTGTTACCCATGCCGTTGTAGTTTCGCAGCACACTCACGCAGTGATGTTTCGTCTACTTCTATTATATACAGAAAGCTGTAAAATTCCACGTGGATTTTTACAGCTTTTGCCGATATCACGTTGCTTATTTACGCCTCATTTTATCTGAGTCAGAATCCTGTGTGACCGGGGCAGAAATGACAAAAAGAACAGCAACAGAGCTACGCTGCGGTATTACTCTCTGTTGCTGATAGGATAATCATTTTTGCCTTTTACAGGATAATGGGGTGTGCCCTGTGATATTTGCAATTATTCAAACTCGCAAATAAATCCTTGTCACTATACATTTTTGTATCGGTATTATGGTTCTATTTGGTATACTAAACTCTAAATTCTCTAGCAAATAATCTCTAATCACTCTACATAAGCATTTCCCAATACTGTGGTTACAAAATCATCATTAATAGATAATGGATTTTTATTATTATCTTTTTTGTCCCGTATACAGCGTCCGGATTCGCGGCATGTGGAAAACTGTTCTCCACATTATTCGGAATTCCGTATACGGCGGCTATGCTGATCAGTGCTGTCGTTATTTTTGGTTACACAGCACTCTGTGGATTCAT
>OGUG01000933.1_pt1 | contig 12424 bp, 12 predicted proteins | sample 1573711 | NCBI WGS metagenome assembly OGUG01 (sample SAMEA2582006, study PRJEB24529) | metagenome | biome: Human gut stool | place: China | collected 2011 | reverse complement strand
CTGCCCTTCGGTCAAATGAAAAGGGAAATTTTTAATCACCGCCTGCACCAGTTTCCCGGAGGGAGCGCACTTGATGCTCATCACATGCTGCTCCCGCTTCTTCCGAAGGAGCAGGATGCCTGCCTGCATGAAGAAAAGCTCCTCAAACGCCGTGCGGCGGCGGGCTTCCTTCTGCTCCTCCCAGTTCTTCGGACTGTGCATGGCCCGGGCCGCCTCCAGACTCCCCATGAGATGCTCCCGTTTCAGCGTTTCCGGCGGCAGATTTTCCTCCATATCCTCCACATGGTCCAGGGCGAAGGAAATCATATCCCGCATCTTCCCGATGCGGATGCCCTCGGTCAAAGGATACACCGGCACCAGCTTCTGGAAAGAAGAGAGCTCATCGGGAGACACCACTTCGATTTCCGCATTGGAAATCTGCAGCTTTCCGTAGTTATATTCAATGCGGCCATAGGCCAGCACATAGGTATCCTTCCGGAAGGTGTCCGCCTTCCAGGGCTGGTTGAAATACACCAGCGTCACCGCACCGGTGCCGTCCACCAGGAGCACATTCAGTATGCTCATGCCCCGGCGCGGCGTCATCAGCCGCATATCCGCCACTTTGCCGTAAATGACCGCCTCATCATCCGGCCGAAGTTCTTCCATCTTTGTGATTTTGGTCCAGTCCTGGTAACGGCGGGGATAGAAGGAAATGAGATCCTCCACCGTGGCTATGCCAAGCCGCGCCAGCTTTTCCTTCATACTGGGCCCTACGCCCTTGATATATTGTACGGAATCTGATAAATGCATGAAGAAGACCTTTCCGAATACAGTGCCCGAAAGGATTTCCTCTCCGGGCGGAAACAGAGACTCTCTGATTATTATATTCCTGAAAATTGATTACGTAAAAGACTTGCTTAAAAAAAGCAAGTGTGATATATTATGAATGTTGCAATTGCGGAAGTGCAAGGAGGTGTAGCACATGGCTAACTATTGTGAAGTTTGCGGCAAGAAAACCGCTACGGGATTCAACGTATCCCATTCCCATCTGAAAACAAAGAGAACCTGGAAACCGAATATCCAGAGAGTTCGCGTACTGGTAGACGGACAGGTCAAGAGAATGAATGTCTGCACTCGTTGCCTTCGTTCTCATAAAGTAAACAGAGACATCTGATTTATTTGCATTTTCAGCCGGCTGAAGCCGGCTTTTTTGCATGGAATTTTTAAATTTCCTACACATATATAATAGGTAAGGAAAAAGGAGCGGTGAAATCATAGATCCTGTGATTTCACCGCTCCTTTCCATTACTTTCCTTTCACCCAGGGATGATTGGACCGCCGGTGGCGTATCCGCCTTCTCCCCCAGGGAGAAATGACTCTTCTTTCCACGGGGCCCACCTGCTCCTTATGCAGCAGGGACAGGTCCCCTTTCACTTCCTGGTCATTCGCTTTTAGTTTTTTCGTCAGGGGAAGCAGCAGTTTCTTCAGCTTTTCCAGCACCTTCAACCCTTTTTCCATCCCTTTCTGCCGCCTCGGCCTGTTTCTGCCTGGCCCTTTCCTCAATCTTTGCCCGGTACTCTTCCGCAGTGCTCTTCATGCCTGCCTTCGCCTGGCTGGCGGCTTCCATGGCAGCATCCCGATACCGGGCTGCCGATTTCGCCACCCTGTCGGGAATCTCCTGAGCCGTGGCCTGGGCTGCATCCGCCTGCTCCTGGGCTTGGATTTTCAGCTTGTTTGCCTGGATTTTAGCCTCCTGCATCTGCACCCGGGCCTGGGCCTTCAGCTTGTCGGATTTCAGCTTCATCTGCTGGGACTGGATTTCAGACTGCCGCTTCATTTCCTCCGTCTTCTTCTGGAGCTCGCCCATCTGCTCCCGGGCCTGGGCCTTCATTTCGTCCGCCCGGCGGGCTGCATCCTTTCTGAACTCTCTGGATTTGATACGGGCAATGGCCTGCAGATCCCTGGCCGTCTTTTCCGCCGTTTCCTGGGCCACTTCAGAAGCACCAAGGGCAGTGTACTTTGCCTTTTCAATCTGCTCATCGGTGACGCCGGCCTTCTTCAGCGCATCCACCAGCTTATTTCCCAGAATCCCGGCAGACTCCGTGAGCTGGCGGGCCAGCTTGTCCACCGCTTCATGAGCCTTTTCCGGATACACATCGTTCCAGTTCTTCTTCAGCTCCGCCGTGAAATCCTTCTTTTCATCGCCCAGTGGCTCATCCTTCTTCGGATTTTCCTCCAGCTCCTTCACATCCTTTTCCCCTTCCGCCTTTTCTTCCTCAAAAACAGCGCGATAGGGCTTCGTATCATCGGGCATGCCGTCCTTGATCCAGCGCTGGGCAGCCTTGCCGATGCCGTAGGTCACAGAAACGCCGATGGGAATCTGCATGAAGGAAATAGGAATCAGCGTGGCCAGGGTAGAACCTACCACCGTAGCCCCCAGGGAACCGATAAAGGACAGCACTGCCTTCTGGTTCAGCTCCACACCATAGACCGTGCCGATTTTGGAAATCATGTATACCTCATTAGCCACCAGTGCTGCGGTGCCCAGAAGAGGAGCCGCCACAATCACACCGGCACGGCCGGCAGCCCAGCGGATGAGGCCCTCTGCTTCCTTGTCCCTGTCATCAATGATGTTGATTTCCATATCCGGCTCCGGAGAATCCACATGAACCTCCTCGGTTTCCTCCGAAGGAGCGGCCGGTACAGAAGCCTCTGCCTTTTCAGCTGGAAGCCCTGCCGCTTCCTTCTCAGCCGGAAGACCGGCTTCTTCCTTCGGTACCGGAGGCTTAGCCGCTTCCATTTCCATCGGCGGCTTGGCCGTTTCTTTTACTTCAGGAGCTGCTTCGGGACGAACTGCCGGTGTCTTTTCCATAATCTTTTCTTCGCTCATAGAAACCTCCCTGCCCGGACCTCCGGGCCAGTCAATGATAACACTGCAAACACAGAGAATGGCTGATTCTATGCAGTACTATATTCAGACCATTTATACTTCTATTATACCTAAAACCTATCCAATGTACCAATAGGATTTATCATTTTACAAAGGAATCGGATTTTATATTTATTAAGCAAGGAAAAGCTTTCAGATTTTCCTTTTTGCAGACCTGCCATTGATACGACTCCTTCCATAACCGGACTATCCATATAGAAACAGCACCGGCGAAGTCCCCTCGGAAATCCTGCAGGCGCCCATCCATGGAGCAGGAGGGAGGGGACGGAAAGGAGGCTGCTTCACTTCAGTGCACTGGAAAATGAAAAATAAAGAGCATAACGGCCAGGGGTTAGGCGGGATGGAATGCCTGATGTGATATGTTCTTTTCCATGCAAAAAGGCTTCACACATGTCTGTGAGGCCTTTTTCGCGTGGAGAATTTTTTGTAGAAAGAATACAGGACATGGTACCTTCCAGCGCTGTCCTGTACCCATTTCTCCATAAGAGCGCTAAAAGCCCCATAAAACCATTTCTAATGAATCACCATTTCGAGCATTATACTTTCATGTATTAATTATTTTTATTTATCATATATCCATCCCAGTCAATCCAACTCCCTAATTCATTTCCATATGCACAAATTCCATATAAAACATACAATACGACAAGAATATCCAAAACCATAAGAAACTTGGCAATTTTAAGAGCTTCGCGCCAATCTGCATACTCTTTAGGCTTTGGGCATCCATCATTATGAAATTTGAATTCTGCATTCAATATCTTAATTTTGGTCATGCAATATCCCGCTATAGGAATCAAGATGGTCAATGAAAAAGCAACACTCCAAACAGACTTCATGGGAATAATGAAGTCGTAATTAATTGAATGGACCAAATTCCAAATTGATAAATGCGCTAAAAGGACCCCTAAGCAGCTGATAGTAAATTTTATTTTATATTGATGGCTCATTTGCTTAAAATAGCGCCACCACTCAAATCGTACAATCCAGATAAATACCGCCAGCATGCTCACATCCCACATTGCTTTAGAAATCATTTTTCTTTTCCTTGTCTTTCTTCTTTTTATCCGTTTTCAGTGCATTTTGTTTTACCTGTTATGTGATATAGTCTAACGAAGTTGCCCACAAAAATCCAGAAGCCGGTAAACGCGCTCCACCTTGAGTGCTATATAGCTGATTTATTGTGTAGTTCTACATTTGGGTTCATCTTAGATTTAATAGTTGGAAATCATTTGGCCATTAACTACCACATTATTCCAATTCCGACCAATGATCGAATCATCCCAGTTGCAAACTGTATCTAATAAAATTAGAGCAGCAATAATGACATCAACAATGGTCAAAACAAGTGCTATCCGCTTTAGTTCAATCCACCATCCATAATCTTCAGGAAAGGGAAAGTTATGTCTTTTATTTGCATATTTAGCATTTAATATCTTCATCCTTATAATAAAATATCCTGAAGCGGGAAATAATAGTCCCATCGATATAAGTGTTGCAACAATAAACTTCATTGAAATTTCTGAATATGGCTGAGAAATACGATAAATAAAGTCAAGAATAATAAAGGTTGCTAAGAGCGCTCCTGCGTATCCCATCGTATAAATAGTCTTAAATATGTTCGTTTCCATATTTTTGTATGAGGTTATCCAGTTGAACAATAGATTTATAAAGAAGGCTAACATAATAATAACAGATAACGTGGCAATCATTTCTTAACATCTCCCTTTTTCTGTTTTTCCCTATCAGTTATTGTAAGATTTTGCTTAATCCAATAAGCACCGTAATCCAATGGTACTGAAATTACTATACTGGGAGCTGGTGCCAATGCTCCTCCTAAGATTCCAAATGCAAGTTTAAACGTATCAATTCCCACAGCTATTCCCAAGTCTCTCCCGCTATAGGTATTAAAATCTCCGGTAATGTCTACAATCCCGCCCACTGCGTTTCCGACTGCATTGTATTTTCCAAGTGCGCCCCAGGGCCCTCGGACTCCGTGCTTATACATTTCTGTCCATGGTTTCCCTATTTCATCGGAAATCAAAGCCATACCGGCAGAGTTAAGAGGATTGAAGGAATCATCTTCTTTATGTTCTGCTTCATATCTGCTGAGAGTTCCCTTCTGTATGTCAACTTTCCAGGCATTATCATAATCCTTGCTCTTTGCCGGTAACAGTTCTCTGCTGCCAGTTACATCATAGAAGGCTCCATTCACAATTACCTGCATACCCGGAACAAGTCTCTTTGCTATGGATCTTGCAGCACGATTAATATACTCCGGTGTATTGCTAATTTCATGCACTTCTATACCTGGCAGAGTAAACACCGGGAGATTTTTCGTTTCAAGTATATCAGGTCTATGATGAGTGTCTCTTGCCTTCACCGTTTCCATATCGCTGGAGTCATCATAGGTTATGCGTTGAATGGCATTCACAAAGTAAAGTTCTTCTTTAATTTCCTTCTCCCGCCTGCGATTCCCTTTGGCTTCCTTCAATTCCTTTTCTATGTGGAGTCTTGTCTCTCGGCCATAGCTATTCCACTTTGCCGCCTCAAGGGAAATACCAGCCATACCGGAAATAGAAGCATCAGACACTTTGCCAATCACAGCACCCAGGCCTGCGCTGAGCCATTCTACCGCATCCGGATGGGTTCTCACCCATTCCGGAGACTTCATGCGGTTCAGGTATCCCATCACATATTCATGGATACTTCCGGACAGGGCGCCTGCCAGAGGCTCTCCTGTACCCATGTCTCCCATGAGGGCGCCAAAGGCTCCATGGAGAAGGACTTTTTCTGCAGAGCCGTCTTTCCATCCCCTGCTTTCTGCATAGGCATGAATAGCCTGGTTGCCGTATTTCTCCATCATGCCCAGAAGTTCCTGCTTCTCTTCTACCTTGGATTTATCAAAGATTTCCTTCAGCTTATTCAGGCTGGTTTCTGTATCCCGATTCAAGGTAGAAATATCCTGCCCTTGGTTCTTCTTGTCCGTAATAACGATAGTCCCTTTCGCAATGGCCGCTTTGGTAGTGCTGCCTGCCTTATCCTTCACGGTGGGACTCATCTGCGGCGTAAGGCCGCGGGCGTTGAGGGGCGTGGTGCTGTCTTTGGGAGCATAGGAGATGCCTGTGCTCCCTGCCTTGTAGTCTGCCTTGTTCTCGATATTTCTCAACTAAATGCATCAAGTATAGAGAATGCCTTTTTTAACGTAAATCGGTCCTCAACTATGAGCAGCCATTAATAACACTGACGCTATTCGTGCAAAATCAATTGCACAAAAACATAAACTGCATCTTTCCATAAATACAGCCAACCAATATTAATAATCATTAAAGTTGGAAGGATTAATAGGTTAGACTTTTTTTGCTTTTTAGCATATTGGGCAGAATCGCTTTGATTACTGTTCTGTAGATAATAGTATAAAGCCTCTGCATAATCAGCTATACCCAAAATCCCAAAAGACATAATTATAGTTCCTCTATCCATCCCATGACCAAACCCCATAATAATTTCCGTAAGATTTGTCGACGTTAGTAATTGCAGCATGGCGCAATTTATTCCACTTAGAGCAGTGAAAAGGATAGGAACAATATACAAAAATATATTCAGCTTATGGTCTTTAACATTTTGATATATAACAGCTAAAATGAAAAGAATGGCATAGATTTCAACTCCACCCAGCATAAGCCAGCCTGAACTATCACTGATTGTCATGATTCCCTCTTTTACTGCTTCATCTAAGTCCTTAACTTATTTCCTATTATACATGATTAGCGCGCAAAGAAATACTTCTGCCAAATTATCCACAATATCATTCACTTTTTACCTTTTTCTTCTGAAAATCCATTCTTGTATGCTTAGGGAAGCCGTTTATATCAAGTGTTTCCTGCATTGAATCAAAATCAATTCCAAGAAAGATATATCAATTACTATTTCTAATAAGCTCAAAGATTCCAAATATAAAAATACATAAGTGACTATTCCTACACAAGTTACCCCGGCAATTAAGATTCCACTGTAATGCCTTATTCGACCAGAAGCTGTCCTGTCATTCCGCCGAACGCGATATTCATATGGATACCAGTACAGCCATAAAAGTTTACATACTTCTGATTTTTTCTCATTTCCCCTAATATCCAAATCCGAACTTTTAAGTGTAACATGCAGCAGTATCAATCCTATGCACAATAAAAGAGCACTCAATAACAGTATCAAAGCACAAAGTCCATAATCAGCAGTCTCTACATTACCTTTACGAAATTCTCCAAAACAGCGAAAAATCGAAAGCAATCCGGTGAACACAAAAATGAGTGAAATACTTGATGCCTAGATTCCCGAATTACATAACAAGGATTCACAAAAAAATTAGCTTAAATCAACGATAAAATCTAGCAAAATGTTATATTAAGTCTTAAGTTTTGAATAGTTATGTGGTATAATTTATTTATACTACATAACGAGGTGAAACCCATGTCTATAGTTCGACAGCACGACAAACGCAGTGGTATTACATATGTCTACGAATCAACTTCTTACTGGGATAAGGAGAAGCAGCAGAGCCGCTCTCATCGGAAGCTTATTGGCCGTCTTGACCCGGAAACCGGCAAGGTAGTCCCCACTAAAGGTTGGGGAAAGAGGCGGGGCCAGTCAAAGGACAAAGTCCCTGCGCCCAGAAAAAGAGGCCCGGTGCCGTCAATTCACACCAAGCGGCTTTTCTATGGCGCGACTTATCTCTTTGACCAGATTGGAGAGGCTACCGGTGTTGCTGCCGATTTAAAGACCTGCTTTCCCGATTCTTACCGCCAGATTCAGTCCATTGCCTATTATCTTATCCTTGAGAACAGGAACCCTCTATTCCGGTTTGCCGGCTGGGCAAAGCTCCATAAGCATCCATACGGTGAGAATATCCCGTCTCAGCGGAGCTCAGAGATTTTCCAGTCCATCTCTGAGGAAGCAAAGATGCGTTTCTTCCGTCTGCAGGGCAGGCGGCGTGCAGAGAAGGAGTGCTGGGCTTATGACACGACATCTATTTCCAGCTGCTCCCAGCTTCTGAAGCAGGTAAAATACGGGAAGAACAAGGATAATGACAAGCTTCCGCAGATTAACCTGGCCCTTCTATTCGGCGAGGAATCGGGACTGCCATTCTATTACCGCAAGCTCTCCGGCAATATACCGGATGTGAAGACCGTAAATGAACTGGTACGGGAACTGGATGTTTTTGGCTATGGGAAGATTAAGCTGGTCATGGATCGCGGCTTCTACAGCAGGGATAACATTAACGCCCTGTATCGGCAGCACTATAAATTCATCATAGGCGTGAGGACGATGCTGGGGTATGTTAAAGATTTCATCGCAGAAATCGGGACCGGCAAGGATTCCTACGAGGCATACGATGAGAATCACGACCTCTACGCTTTCTCCAAGACCATCACCTGGGATTACGAGCAGAAACGGCCTTACAAAGGGGATGTGCTTAAGGATGAGCGGCGTATGTATCTTCATCTCTACTATAACCCGGAAAAGCGGCTGGAAGATGAAAAGGCGTTAAACCGCAAACTCAGCAAACTCCGGCATGAATTGGAATCAGGTCAGAGAAAGGCGGAGCATGAAAGTGAATACGGACGGTATTTCATCATAAAGGAAACACCCAAGCGCGGCTTACAGATTACGGTCAACCAGGAAGCGATTGACAAGGCAAGGGAACGCTATGGCTTCTTCGCCCTTGTGAGCAATGAGGTCAAAGACCCAATTCTGGCCTTGAACATATACCGCACGAGAGATGTTGTAGAGAAGGCCTATTTTGACATCAAAGACCGACTTAACCTGCGCAGGACATTAGTTTCTTCGGAAAGTGCCCTGGAGGGAAAGATTTTCGTCGAATTTGTAGCTCTTATTTACCTTTCCTACATCAAGCAGAGGATGTTTAAGGCAGGGCTGTTCGCCAAGTATACCATGGATGAACTACTTGATGAGCTTGACTCTATTGAATGCTTCATAGAGCCGGGAAAAGCACCAATACAGGGAGAAGTCCTGGCTAAGCAGGAACAGCTGTATAGAGATTTAGGCGTTATACCGCTGCTGGCTGCTCCTGAAAACATATGAGGTCAACTGTGGTCAAATGGCTCGTTACGTATTTTGGGAATCCAGGTTGATGAAATATCAATCCATTTATTAGGCAAATCATTCACTTCCTCTACGATTTCGGATAAATTGTTATGGAGTATTCCAACGGTTCCTGCTTACTACTTTCTTTATAGCCATCCATTTCTCGAATCATGAAATCTAATCCTAATTCATATTTACCTTTTTTGAAATTATATTGTTCCCCCATCTTCCAATTATTTGAATGGTCAATCATATCAGATTTACCAGTAAACTCCCATCCGCTGCCTTCAAGGCTGCTTCTATAATAAGCTAAAATGTCCTTTGGCCTCCCGGAAGACTGGACTTTATAAGTAAGGATATAGTGCTTATCAGACCGATAATCAAACTTCAGCACATCTTCCAATCTATTTTCTTCTCCATAAACAGAAACTCCCTTAACGCTTTCCCTTATATCTCTTTCCGGCTTTCCTGATTCCAACTGATTAGCCAATATACATATTGCTAAAATTAAAGCGAAACCGATTATTTCTAATAGCAATGTTCGAATTTTTACCTTAGTTGTCATTTCCCTTTATTCTCACCACTTGAAGAGGCCCAATAATATCCGCATCAGCTACGAACCATTGTCTTTCAAAGAGAGAACCAGTTCATATAACTGATGAAATCCAAAACGTATCAATTATACTGTCCCTGGAATTTTGTTAAACCAAGAGCAATGCCATGATTTCTAATCAATCCAGCAGAAGCCGGCCTGAAATACCACATAATTGTCATATGATATTCTTTTTATCAATTTATTTAAACCATTAATTTATCTTCTATTATACTGCTTCATCCTTCTGATTTCTCCATCTACTGATACATCCTCCCCTACCCCGTGACTATCCATATAGAAACAGCACCGGCGAAGTCCTCTCAGAAATCCTGCAGGCGCCCATCCATGGAGCAGGAGGGAGGGGACGGAAAGGAGGCTGCTTCACTTCAGTGCACTGAAAAATGGAAAACAAAGAGCATAACGGCCAGGGGTAAAATGAGGAGCAGGACGGAATGCCTGCCCTGTGGTATGTTCTTTTCCATGCAAAAAGGCTTCACAGATGTCTGTGAGGCCTTTTTGTGGTGCCGATTTACCATGACCCAAGCTGCAGATGACGCAGGGGCAGGCAGCATGCCGTCATTTGAAGAATTCTCAGGAAAATACAGGAACAATAAAAAAAGCTGTGAAGAAATGATGCACATTTCCTCACAGTTCTTCTTTATTTCACAATAAGTACAGGGCATTTGGAGCGGCTAACCATGTAGCTGGATACGGATCCCATGAAGATGCCTTTCAGGGGGCCAAGACCGCGGCTTCCCATGACCACCAGGTCACAGCCCTTTTCTTCTGCCATATTGAGGAGCACCGGTCCCGGGGAACCCACTTCGTACAGTTCTTCGTGGGCAATGCCGGCAGGAATCATGGCGGCTGCTTCTTTCAGGTCTTCTTTGCACTGTTCTTCCAGGTCTTCCGACAGTTTGGTGGTGAGACAGCCTTCGGCAATGGATACCTGGTCGAAGTTGCTCATGGCAGAAACCAAATTGCATTCGGAGGCAATGTAGAGGGGGGTGCCGTCGCCGGCCTGTGCCAGGTCTATGGCATGGAGCATGGCTTTTTTCGCATGGTCGGAACCATCATAGGGAACCAGAATTTTTTTATACTTTAACATAAAACCCCCTCCTTTCTTATCCTGTGAAACGGGGAATCTCCTCTTTTCCTTAATATATCATACCCGCGAAAGGACAGGAAAGGAGCTGTGAAAAATCTCACTTCGCAGCGACACCCACAGTATTACAGCAGGAGATCTCTCGGCTCAGAGTTTCAATAGAACCCAAAATCTTTACCACCCATACCGGCATGTCCCCCCCGCTCGAGATGACACATGGACCGGAAGCTTACTGCCATAGGAAAGTAATAGAAAATGGGGCTGTGAAGAAATCATTTAGATTTTTCCGCAGCCCCCGAAGAGATTTTTAAAAGATGAAGGTATCATTTTCCGGTTTTACCTTTTTATTATGGAAAGGTACCACCAGCGGCATGTCGTTCTCCGCCTTCAGGTCTTCCATTTCCTGCCAGGTGAGGTGGTTGGGCCAGAGGGCAAATTTGGCTCTTCCTGTCTGGAAGAAGCAGCGGGCTTTCCCGTAGCCGTGAATGCTTCCGGTAAGGAGCACGCCCATATCGGGATGATCCAGGATGAGCTGGCGGCTGGAGGCCCTGGAGAGCTGGGCATCGGTGAGGAAATAGATATTTCCTTTTTCAATGGTTTCGTTATCCCAGCGCCGGAAGATGGAGAAGGGCAGTTCCGTGATTTCATCATGAACGAAATACTTCCGATGTCCCAGGCGGAGCCATTCATCGTAAAGCTTGGGGGCCATGTAAATCCCATGGCTTTCGCCGAAGGTTTCGTGGAAAAGGACGCCCATGGAAAGGCCCCTTCCGTAATGGGGCACCGGCATGAGAAGGGGTGCGCCGTCTTTCATGAGGGCGGCAGCGGTGTCCACCACCTGTTTCCGAAGGTCCGGTCCCCGGTCCTTCCGGCTGTAGGCGGCATCAATGACCGCCATGTCGGCGTGAAGGCCCCGCACGGCGTCGCAGCGGTAGAAGGTGTCGTTTTCCCGGTAGTCGCCGGAGAAGAAGAGGCTCCTGCCTTCTACGGAAATATCAAACCAACCGGCACCGGCGCAGTGGCCTGTGCGTCCCCATTTCACCGTAAAGCCCGGTTCCAGCTCCAGTTCCGGCGCCGTGGAGTCCAGTATCATGGTATTCCAGGGTTTGTAGTGAAGCTGCCGGTAGGTCTGGTTAGACATGAGTACCGGCCCGTCAAATCCCTGCTTCACCAGGTACTCTATGGCCCCGGTGTGATCCCTGTGGGAATGGGTAATGAAGAGGTACTCCGCCTTATGAATCTGCTCCGGCGTCAGGTCCGGAATCCGGTCCAGGCCGTCGGTGGACGTTCCGGCGTCCACAATAAAAGCGTGGCGGTCACCCTCCACGTAGAAACAGTTTCTTCCTTCGTCACCGCATCCACCTGCTATGAAAAGCTGCATATCCACATCTCCATCAGGACCCTGGCCAGGTCCCGTCAATTTGATTTCCCTGCGGCTTTCCGTCTGCCGTAAGATTCTCCAACAAAGCCGCATTTTCGTATCATAAGACAAATAAAAAGGAACCCTGCGGAAATCGTAAGGCTCCTTCGCTTTGTATTTTATTAGTATTATTATATAATTTTTATGCTTCTTTGTAAAGCTTAATAGGAAGTTTTGGAAACGCGGTAAAGGGCAATGTAAATATCCTCCGCCTCATCGGCCGGTTCATTGGGGTCGCCGGGATAGGCTGCTGCCGTGACGTCTGCCGTATAG
>OGUG01000924.1_pt1 | contig 12502 bp, 15 predicted proteins | sample 1573711 | NCBI WGS metagenome assembly OGUG01 (sample SAMEA2582006, study PRJEB24529) | metagenome | biome: Human gut stool | place: China | collected 2011 | reverse complement strand
CGTAGATACTAAAGAAAAAATTATTAATCAAATTGAAAGTATAGAAGACGAAAATCTATATAATATTTTATTTTTAAAATACATAGCAAAAAAACGGTTTGAAGATATTGCGGTGGAGATTGACAAATCATGGCGACAGACAATCCGATTGCACGGAACGGCGCTCAAAAAATTTGAAGAAAAATACGGAAAAGAATACTTGTCATGTCATTGAATGTCATATTAATACTGTGTTATTATTATAATGTCAAATAAAAGTAAAAGTTCCGAGGAAAGCACTGCTACAGAAATGTGGTGGTGCTTTTTTCATGCCAAAAGAGGTTGAATATGAGGTTTTACACTAAAAAAAATAAGGCTGTAATGTGTCCGAATTGTGGCAAATTATTGACGTATGCCGATAAAGATGACCCCAATTTACATAAATTGGCTTGCAAGCATTGTCGTAAGTGGATTTGGTATTATCCGAATGATGATGATAAAAATGAAGCCAAAGAAATCCCGGATACACGCTCGTCAAGCGGAGTTAGACTTTACTAGGAGTATTAAATATGTTAAATGATGTATATTTCTACGAACTCGTAAGAGGTTGTTATGGACGCAAAATTGCATATACCAATGTTGAAAAAATAACAGCAGATAACGTTGTTAAAATCGTTGGAGATTGCATTGGTGTATTTAACTATAACAAGCCCATTATCCGGTATTTGTGGCACTATTATAAAGGCGACCAGCCGGTATTATACAGAATAAAAATGCAAAATGAAGACGTAAACAATAAAGTTTGCGAAAATCACGCATATGAACTGGTTCAATTTAAGGTTGGACAAACATATGGTGAACCGATACAGTACGTTAGCCGAAAAGACGATGAAAAAGTTAATAAAGCAGTTGATACGCTGAACGATTATATGTCTGACGCTAACAAACAGGAAAAAGATATTAAGGCAGGAGAGTGGCAGTCAGCGACCGGCACATCTTTTAAAGCAATACAGATTGTCGATGGCGACATACCGTTTCGGATTATAGCGCCAAGCCCAATGAACACCTTTGTTATTTACAATAAAGCTACAGAAGAACCGGTGCTTGCTGTACAGGAGTTAAAAGACGAAAATAACAACTTTTATAAGCTGTGTTATACAGATTCAATGACATTTAAAATTCAAGACAGCAAAGTTATTGAAAGCAGATTGCACGCGTTTGGCAGTATCCCGATTGTGGAATATCCGAATAATCACGAAAGGATTTCGGATATTGAATTGGTTATCAGCCTGTTAGATTCAATAAATGCCATGCAGTCAAATCGAATGGATTCGGTACAGCAGTTTGTTGAATACTGGATAAAATTTATCAACTGTGAAATTGATGATGAAACTTTTCAAAAGATGAAAATGAACCATGCACTCGTTGTTAAGTCTATTAATAAGGATAACAAGTCAGACGTGGAAATTATGACGCAGGAATTAAACCAAACACAGTGTCAAGTTGCCAAAGACGACTTGTGGGACAATACATTGTCAATTCTTGCGGTTCCAAACAAACAGGGTAACACAGGCGGAGATACGCAAGGTGCGGTGGAATTAAGAAATGGTTGGGATTTTTCGAAAACAAGGGCAAAGCTTAAAGACCCGATTGTAAAAGCAGCGGAAAAGCGGCTTGCAAAGGTTGTGTTAAATATTATACGGATTAAGGACCGCGATTTAGGCATAAAAATGCGGGATTTTGAAGTGCAAATTAATCATAGTCCACAGGATAATATGTACACTAAAGCACAAACACTTACAGTATTGCTTCAATCCGGGATAAATCCACTTGTAGCAATTAAAACAGTTGGGCTTTGGGGAGATTCAGAAAAAACATTTGTTCTTTCAAAGCCATACCTTGACGTCTTATATAAGACTGTTAAAAATGCGAAAGAACAGGAAAACAAAGCGCAGGAAATAGTTAATCAACTTAATAATCAGCAAAATAAAGCAGTTATCGAGCAATAATCGGTAACTGCTTTTATTTTATAAAATTGCAGTCATGCGACAAATGGCAGAAACAATCGAGCGGAGAGAACCGTGTAAAAAAACGTGATTTTAGGAGGAATAAACGATGACAAGAGAACAGGCAAAACAGAATCTTATTTCAATCGGAATTTCAGAACCGACCGATGAGCAGGTGAGTAATTATCTGAATCAGTTAAACGGTGAAACAAAGAAAGAAAAAGATAAAGCGGCAGAGTATAAAGCGAAAGCTGACAAGGCAGACGAACTTCAATCAAAAATTGATGAAATAGAAGCCGGAAACCTTACAGAGCTTGAAAAAGCCAACAAAGCACTGGAAACGGCAAACAATCAGATTGCGGAGTTACAAAAAAACAATGCAATTAGAGATTTGCGTGAAAAAGCTATGACGGATTTTAAAATCACGGCAGAGCAGGCAAAGACGGTTGTAAAAGAGGACGGAAGCTTTGACACAACTGTTCTCGGACAGATTATTTCAGAGAAAGAAACCGCTTCCGCACAGGCAAAGGAACAGGAAATTGCCAAAGGTACACCGAATCCGGGCGGCGGCGGTAGTAACCAAGATTCAGAGAAGACAGAAGCAGAAAAAATAGCCACAAGTCTTATCTCAAGCAATTCAAAAAGTCAAAGCAACAATGATGTTTTGTCACATTATTTAGGAGGTAATTAAAAATGTCAAACATGCAGTATGAACAGACTTCATATGTCGGAAACGTTCAGATTTTAAAAAGACTGCCTAACGAAGCAATTCCAATGACACTTGATTTTACAGATGTTATTGAAAAGACGGCTGACGGCAGAAAGATTGTAAAAGCCGGTACACCAATTGGAAAAAACGGAAAGGCAGACAACACGGCAACGGTCGTAGGCATTTTGAGATACGATGTCACAGAAGACAGGCCACAGGGTGTGATTTTAAAGAAAGCATATATCAATAAAAGCGTGGCTGAAAAGCATTCCGGTGTTACATATGACGCAGGCGTTTCCACAGCGCTTCCAATGATTGTATTTGAATAATTTGGGAGGTATATAGATGTTAATTAATGAAGTGTTAAACAGTAAGTCTATTGCACTTACAACAACAGAAGAAGCAAGTAATCAAATCCCATATCTCGGATTAAATTGGTTTCCGGAAAGAAAGAAACAGGGGCTTGATTTAAGCTGGATTAAGACACATAAGGGACTTCCGGTATCGCTTGCGCCGTCAAATTTCGACACAATTCCGACACTTAGAGCAAGAGAGGGATTAAGCAAAGAAAAAACACAAATGGCATTTTTCCGTGAAGGTATGGAAGTCGGCGAAGAAGAAATGCTTGAAATTGAACGTATTAGTTCTACAGATGACCCGTACCTTGCAAGTGCCTTATCAAGCGTATATGACGATACTAACAACCTTGTGAGCGGCGCAGAAGTCGTGCCGGAACGCATGAGAATGTCGCTTCTCGCTACAGAAGCAGGACACCCGGTTATTGCTATTGAAAGTGACGGTGTACAGTACGCATATGATTACGACAAGGACGGTTCATATGCAAAAGACCATTATGCAAAGCTTGAGGACACTAGCATGTGGAGTGATACAGTGAACTCCAAACCACTTACAGACCTTAATAATGCTCGGAAAAAATTACAGAAGAAAGGCAAGATTGCTAAATACGTTCTTATGAACACCAATACGTTTCAGTATTTACTTGAAAATGCACAGATTAGAAATTCAATCCTTGCACAGAATCTCACGGCAACGATTGAGGTTGATGACGACACGGTAATTTCAGTTGTTCAGAAGCGTACAAAGCTTACAATCGTCCTGTACGACAAAATGTATATGGACGAAGCTGGGAAAGAACACTATTTTTACCCGGACAACAAAGTAACACTGTTGCCGGACGGAAAACTGGGTAGTACGTGGTTCGGAACGACACCGGAAGAAAGAACTGCAAGACAGGTTGCTGACGTTGATGTAACGACATATGGAACAGGAATCACAGTTGCTACAAAGGTTGAGTATGGCCCACCAATGAAGATGTCAGTATTCGCTTCTGAAGTAGTATTGCCGTCTTACGAAAATATGGATAGCACATTCGTACTTGAGGTCCATTATGATTAATCGGAGGTAGCATATGAAATATCCATATATCGTTATTAAAAACGGGAAATGGTATGCGGCAGGCGAAGAAGTCCCGGACACTGTTCCGGGAAACAAGCCTACCGGATATACCAAGACTGAAATCAACCGTATGCCGACAGCGGAATTGCAGAGTTTAGCGGCACAGAACGGCATTGAAAATGCGGCGGAAATGAGCGGAGTTGACCTTAAAGCAATCTTGATTGAGAAGTTAGGATTATAAGCAGGAGAACAGCATGGAAGAATACACAACATTAGAGCAGGTAAAAATCCGGCTCAAACAATTTCATATTGAAACGGTTGAAAATGAGGATAACACTGAATCTGATGTTGTTGTGTTTGACAGCAAAGAAGACAACTTGCTTCTTGAACAGCTCATAAAACAGGCAACGAAAGATATAATTGCAAAACGGTGTTATCCGCAAAGTTATACGCAGGAACAGATTGACAATGACTTGAAATGCTATGAAAGTGTAATTGTCAATCTTGTGGTATATGACCGGTCACAGGCAGGAGAAAACTACATGGCAAGCTACAGTGAAAACGGTGTAAGCCGTAGCTGGAAAGACCGTGATAGCCTGTTTGTAGGGGTATATCCGTTTGTAAAAGCATTATAGAAGATTGTGCGTTACGTTTTATCAGCACCGGGGAAACGTAGCAGGCGGCACACAGTAAGGGTGGTGGGAGGTGTGCCACAAAAAAATGAAAGGCGGTATATTATGCCAGTTGCAATAATTATAAGTATCATATCGGTTGCTTTTTCCGTCTTTTTTGGATTTTTTAGTCTTTGGTTTGGTTTGAAAAACAACAAACACACAGACACAAAAGACATTGAAGAACGCGTAAAAGAGAATACACGTATCAATATGAAACTTGACGCCATTTCAAGCAATACAACTGAAATAAAAAATGAAGTGTCAGAAATGAGAAAAGAGATTAATTCTCACGATACACGAATTATCAAAGTTGAAGAAAGCGTGAAATCGGCACATTACAGACTAAACACTATTGAAGAACGTCTGAATGGCGAAAAGGAGATGTAATATGAATATTTTAGAAACATTGACGTCAAACATCATGATTATTTTAGCGGTAATCGGCGCAATCGCGTTTATTGTGTCGGTGATTACACAGGTTATCAAAGGAGTAGGTGTTTTTGCGAAGATTCCAACTGACGGACTGGTACTTGTGTTATCAATCGGCATTACAGTAGCGGCATTTGTAGCATATATGCAGTATTTACACATGACTATCCTGTGGTACATGGTTTTAGCCGCAATTATGGCGGGCTTTGTTGTTGCTTTTGTTGCTATGTATGGCTGGGAGAAGCTTTCAGAACTGTGGAAACGGTTCGGAAAGAATGTAGATTGATATGTTGGACATTAATAAACAAAAGATGATTTACGCACTTAAAGACGGCAGAACACCGGTATACCAACTGAATAAAGACGGCTCAATAAAATACATCATTGTTGACGGTGAAGAAGTCCCTGTCGAAACAGGAGAGTATACCACAGGCTATAAAAAGCCTGTGGTTTTTTATTCTTCTATCAGCAATAAATTAAGCGAAGCACTAATAAAAGAGTTCGGGGTTGATAACTCAACAAATTTTGTGCAGATTGTAGAAGACAAAGGCAAATTGCCATTAAAGGTCGGTTCGTTGGTTTGGAAAAAGGCAGAGATAAAATACAAAGACAAAGACCAAAAAATCATTGACGACACCAGTTGCGATTACATCGTAAAAGGCGTCGCTGATGAGGGACTGACAGTAGATTTATTCCTTTTACAAAAAAACATAAAGTAGGTGCAAAATGAGTAAAAATACAATCACAATGTCGCTGTCACAAAAGTCAGTTAAAAATGCAATAGACGAATTGCGAAAGTACCAGTCAAAATTTAAGAGGAAAACGGAAGAATTTACAAGAGAACTTGCCTTAGCTGGGCTTCCTGTTGTTAATGTAAGCATGGCGGAAGCGCAATATACATACGATGAAAAAGGCATTAGAAGCGGTTCAGACACAAGCCATAAAGCTTATGTTCAAGTTAGTTCAGACGGAAATAGAGCAGAAGCAAAGCTTATTGTTCAAGGGAAAGAACTGCTATTCATTGAGTTTGGCACCGGAGTGTATTACAACGGTGCGGCAGGCACAAGCCCACACGAAAAAGGCAAAAAATTTGGCTTTTTGATTGGTTCATACGGCAAAGGAAATGGGCAAAAAAAAGTGTGGGGTTATTACGATGATAATAACAAACTTGTGCTTACGAGAGGTGTACAAGCCACAATGCCAGTATTAAAAGCAGAACAAAAGATAATTGAAGATTACAAAACTGTTGCAAAGAGGGTGTTCGGATAATGATTGATAACCAGTGGGCATACGATTTGGAAACGAATGTGTTTTCGATAATTAAGGCAAGGACATTAGCTGTGCTTGAAAATGATTATCCGGGCATTTTTGTTACAACTGACGAAGAATCAAACAGCGAACCGGTATTTCCTGCTGTGCTGATACAATCTGTAGAACCAGCAGAAACACATAGCGATTTGGAATCTGACAGAATCAATGTCGTGGATTTCACAGCACAGGTGACTGTTACGACAAATCAAAGCAGAAGTGAAGCCTTGAGGATATCCGGCACAATCGCTGACTTGTACAAGCAGAGTCTGTTTAAGATAAGGCCAATGCCTTTTGCACGAAAAGAGGGAAATTTGTGGATAGCAACTTTTCGAGCAAAACGAAAATTTGGGTGGAATGACATTTTATAGCAATTCACAGAGAGCCGAAAGGCTCTTATTTTTATGCAATTTTTTAGGAGGTAAACATGGCTACAGGTTTAAAAAGTAGAATTATTTACAGGAAAAAGACCAAAGAAAGCAACGAAAGCGATTACTGGGCTGGCACATACAACCTGTTGATTAGAGCAAAAAGTATTCCGTCCCCAGTAGGTGAGCGTAACATGGTTGATACGTCTACGTTGGAAGATTTAGTCGAAACGCAAGAACCCGGAAGACGCGCGGCGGGTTCAATGGCTGTAAGCGGTGCATTTGAACGCGAATATCTTGACAATTTAGTTGAGATTGAAGACGAAAAGTTAGACATTGTTGTTCTTTATGGCACAGACGGCAAAGGTAAAGAGGGCATTTGTGGTTTTATCGGCTCTGAATCATTCGCACCGGACGAAGCTACAGACGACCATTTAACAGGTACTTGCAACATTGCTATTTCAACAGTGCCGCGTTGGATTCATAAAGATTATGACGTTGCGGTAACAGAAGATGAAAACGGTTACCCGACATCAATTACATTATCAAAAAAATCGTAAGTCAGTCCGAAAAAACAAATAAGGCTGTTGCGACTGACGAGGATACAAAAACAGCCGTAGTAATTTGATAGTTAGTAATAGGGCAGGGGCGGCAGAAATGCCGTCCCTGTCCTATATAAAACAGAAAAGGACAGGTAATGAATATGAAAACAATTACAGTAAATGGTAACGAATATAAATTAGAGTTCTCTTTTGAAGCGGCAGAGTATAAAGATATCGTGCAGAAAATGTTTAAGGTCCTCAGCGGTGCTTACGTTGTCGAAGAATCAAAAGATATGCAGAATCCTACTACTAAGGATATTATCAACGGCACAGCAAATATGATTGGCGATACAGCAGATATTTGCGTTACTGCTTTTTATGCCGGCTTATTAGAAAATAATCCACTTTCACATGAAGAAGCAAAAACAGTCATGAGGGATTATATGAAAGAAAATAAGCTTTCGTACAAAAAAATGTATGACGAATTGAGAAATTGCATGGAAACAGATGGTTTTTTCGACCTGTCGGGGCTGAACGACATGATTCAGCAGATGTACGGGACAGCACCGGAAGCGACGGCACAGACAGCATAAAAAAATCTGAAATTAACTGGCATAAAATAATTTGGGAAGATTATTTTCCAACAGCCTTTTCAATCGGGATACACATAGATGAGTTTAAGCACATGACACCGGCACAGTTAGGATACTGTATAAAAGGACATGAGTTGAAAAGAAAAGAACAGGATAGCGATATGTGGCACTTTGCCGGTACATATGGAATATCTGCTCTTATTTATGCGGTAGACCGTTGCTTAAACGGTAAAAAGGCAAGGTCGGAGTACATCAAAAAACCGGTTTCAATTTTACTTGAAGAAGAAAGTAAGCCAAAATCAAAAGAAAGTAATGAAGATGTTGCAATATTTGAAATGCAACAAAGAATCAAAATACTGGAAAAAGAGGGCGGTATATTAAGTCCGTCATAGGTGGTAGCACGCGAATTGCTACCACCTTTATTTTTGCGCTAAAGGTGGTGAGGACGTGGCAGATAATGAACTGGACAGCTTAGAGCTTAAAATACAAGCAAATGCAACACAGGCAAACAATGCGCTTGATAAACTTGTTAAAAATTTAGAGAATTTATCAAGCTCGTTAGGAGTTATCAACAATGCCAATCTTGCGGGGTTTGCAAGTGGCGTAAAAAATATTACAAATGCAATGCAGGGAATGAAAAGCGTAAGCACGGCAGATTTTACGCGTTTGTCAAAAGGTATTCAGAAGATTTCAACCATTGACACTGCCGCAATAAACAAGGCTTCTACAGCAATGGCGTACTTAAGCAAGTCCTTTAATTCCATGCAGGCAACCAGTGAAGCAACAAAGCAGATTACGGAACTTGTGATAGGAATCAAGCAATTAGGATATGCCAGTGCCGCAAAAGCTATTGACAATATACCGAAGCTTTCAAGCGCGATGAAACAGCTTATGCAAGAACTGTCAAAAGCACCACAGGTAAGTCAAAATCTTATTGATATGACTAATGCGCTTGCAAATTTAAGCCGTACAGGGGCTTCAAGCGGCAGAGCGGCAACGTCATTAAGCAAAAACTTTTTGAACGTTTCATCTTCTGCAAATTCGGCAACTAAAAGCAGTTGGTCGCTGGCTTCCGCATTTGGTAAATTATATGCTTCTTACTGGCTTGTTTTCAGAGCAATAAACAAACTGGGAGATTCGATTGATATAGCTTCATCACTCATAGAAGTTGAAAACGTTGTACGTACAACTTTCGGCAATTATGAAAACCTTGTAAACGACATGACAAAAACGTCTATACAGGACTTTGGTATGTCTGAATTGTCTGTCAAGCAATATTCAAGCCGTTTTCAGGCGATGGGTGTTGCCATGGGATTTTCGCAGCGGAAAATGGCTGATATGTCCATTGAACTGACAAAGCTGACGGCAGATATGGCTTCATTTTACGATATAGAACAGTCAGACGTTGCGAGAAATCTTCAAGCAATTTTCACAGGCGAAACAGAGCCATTAAGAAAATATGGACTTGATTTGACACAAGCAACGTTAAAAGAGTGGGCTTTAAAAAACGGACTTGACGCTAATATCAGTTCCATGACACAGGCTGAAAAAACCATGTTGCGATACAAATATGTTATGGCAAATACGGTGGCAGCGCAAGGCGACTTTGCAAAAACTGCCGATACATGGCACAATCAAACGGTCATTTTAAAGCAATCATTTCAAGAACTGGCAGGAATTATAGGTACATCGTTGATTAATGCGTTTAAGCCGTTTTTAAGCGGATTAAACTTTGCAATGACACAGGTTATTGATTTTGCTGAAACGGTAACAAATGCCTTAGGTGCAATTTTTGGTTGGAAATTTGAAGTTACAAACAAAGGTATTGCCGATGATTGGGCGGACGCTGCGGACAGCGCCGATGATATAGCAGACAGCACCGGAAACGCCGCTAAAAACGTTGAAAAGCTGAATAAGGGTGTAAGACAGTTTGATGAATTAAAACTGATTACAACACCGGATTCAAGCAGTGGAAATGGCAAAAAGGGTAGCGGTACAGGAGCGGCAAGTGCAGACGGAGCAAGCGGTGGTCTTGTGAAAGTCGATACCATTTGGAAAGACTATAAAAGTCAAATTAAAAATTTACGCGAGTTAGGCGAGTATATAGGCAATACGCTTACAGATACGCTGAATAGCATTGACTGGGACAGCGTGTATGCCGGTGCTAGAAATTTTGGTAAAGGCCTTGCTGATTTCCTCAACGGGCTTATCTCACCGGAATTATTCGGTGCTGTCGGCAGAACTATTGCAGGAGCATTAAATACTGCTGTGTATACGGCTTTATCGTTTGGGGAAACGTTTGACTGGGAAAACTTAGGATTTTCTATTGCAACCGGGATAAATCAATTTTTTGAAACGTTTGATTTTGCTTCAACCGCAAAAGCTATCAATAAGTGGGTTCAAGGCATTTATGACACAATCAAAACAGCTATAAAAAATATCAAATGGTCAAAAGTGCTTGAGGGAATAGCAACATTAATTGGTGATGTTGAACTAAAAACAGTAGCAATCATAATTGGAGCAGTACTTTTAAAGAAATATTTCAAACTGGAAATTGCTAAAAATATTTTAAAGGGCATTGCAACGTCAATTTCACAGTCAATAGCAAAATCACTTGCGGCAAAAATGGGTGTTGAAATTGCACAAAACGCAGGAATTTCAAAGGCACTTACGGCTGGAATTAAAAAATCAATAGGAAATATTGATTATGGTGGACTATCAAAAACACTTTCGTCTTTAATGTCAACAAAGTTAAAAGCCACAATCGGAATTGCGGGTATTGCAACAGAGTTTTTAACGGTTGCAACTGTCTTTGAAAAAATTGGGGAAGGTGCTAATTTTACAGTCGGTATGTTGGCAAAAGTGGCGGCAGGTGCAGGAGTGGCGGCGGCAGCTTTAAAGCTAATTGGATTATCTACACCGTGGACAGCGGCTATCGTTGGTATTACAGGTGTGGTTGCGGCTATCGCAGGAATCGGCATTGGTGCGGCAAAAGCAGAAAAAGAGATAAAAGATTCATCTATAAATATAAGCGATACAGTAAAACAGACAGCGGAAAACTTAAATTCAACAATACAGTCATCTAAAGACCAGCTTAACAGTGTAGGTGATACCTACGCAGGCGTTAAAAGCGTTGCAGATAAATACTTTGAATTGGCAGATAATTTTGACAATTTAACAGATTCGCAAAAAGAAATGCTTATTGCATACGCAAATTACATTGTCGAACAGTGTCCAGAATTGGCAGATTCGATTGATACGGTAACTGGCGAATTTAAAGGACAAAAAGATGAAGTTTACAATACAATTTCTGCACTTGAAGCTTATGCCAAAGCGGCGGCAATGCAAGATGTATTAAAGGATTTGTACAAACAACAATTTGACATCGGAAACCAATTAAAAGAAAACAATGAAAAAATTAATAAAGCAGATGAAATCATCTACGATTACGTCAAAAACCTCACCGGAATGTCTAGGCAGGCATTTAATTCAACATATGAAATTAGTGGATTAGGTGACGCATTTGATGTTTTAACGGAAATACTTGATAAAACAAAAGAACGCACTAACGGCTTCAAAAAGACATCAGAGGATTTGCGTAATGAATTGGGACTTAATCGCAAAGAAGTTCACGAATTAACAAATAACAGCGTAATATTAGAAAATAGTTATGCAAAGGCTACAAATGCAATAGATGACGCCGCAACAGAAGCGGCAGTATGCAGAAATGAATACAACAAGCTTACACAACAGCAGAACGACACTGCGGACAGTTCTGATAATTTGCGGGATACAATGCAACAAAACAATGAGCAAATAAGAGAATCCGTGCAACAGTCAATGTATGACATTGAAAAAAATGTAGCGGAAAAGTCAGGCGAATCTACAGAAGATATTTCAAATTTTTACAACAAGGCAAGTGAAACCTTTGGCAGATTGGGTGTTGTAGGAACAGACGGCGGTACAAAGCTGTATAACGGATTTACGACCACAACAAGCGGATTGCCGGGATACAATAGCGCAATATTCGACAATATTCAACAAACGGCTATTTCAAAGGCACTTGATACTGGCTCAAAAGCGGGTGAAAACCTTGTTGATTCGTACAAGAAAAATATTGACGGTGTACCGAACACAACGGCAGTTGCTTTCCTGTCAATTATAGACGCAGTAAACGCAGGAGAAATTGGTTCAGACGTTGGTGCTGACCTCATGAATAACTTAGCAGATACGATAAGCAGTAAAGCATGGGAAGTCCATGACGCATTAACCAATGCTATTCAAAATAGTTACAAAATGGAACTGGAAAGCGATGATAATTATAGCGCAGGCGACCCAATGAAAAGTGGATTTGCTAAAATTCGTATTAAAGGGTATGCGGACGGCGGTTATCTTCCACAAAAATATAGCATTGTCATGGCGGGTGAAAACGGAATACCGGAAATTGCCGGAACGGTCGGCGGCAAGTCGGCAGTAGC
>OGUG01000923.1_pt1 | contig 12505 bp, 6 predicted proteins | sample 1573711 | NCBI WGS metagenome assembly OGUG01 (sample SAMEA2582006, study PRJEB24529) | metagenome | biome: Human gut stool | place: China | collected 2011 | reverse complement strand
AAGACAATTCAAACTGTTCACGTGACTTCTTGTTAACGAAAGTCGAACGGTTTACAGTAAAAATACGTTTGTGTGTAGGCAATGGAATAGGACCGCTTACAATAGCACCTGTAGCCTTCACAGTTCTTACAATCTTTTCTGCTGACTTGTCTACCAAGTTGTGATCGTAAGATTTCAGTTTAATTCTGATTTTCTGACTCATTTGTTTATTAAATTATTAATTGTTTATATTGGGAAGGAAGCTTGAGGACTAAGAGTCATTCGCTAGTCCTCATCAACTTCCATCCTATTTCTTTTTATACCAAGTCTACGCGACCTTTAACTTCTTCCAGTACAGTCTTAGCGATTGAGCTAGAAACCTGAGCGTGGTGATCGTAAGTCATTGAAGAAGTTGCACGACCTGAAGTGATAGTACGCAAAGCAGTTACATAACCGAACATTTCAGCCAATGGAACCATTGCTTTTACGATACGAGCACCAGAACGGCTTGTTTCCATACCTTCTACCTGACCACGACGTCTGTTCAAGTCACCGATTACATCACCCATGTTTTCTTCCGGAGTCACAACTTCCAGCTTCATGATCGGCTCCATCAGAACCGGACCTGCCTTCACACAAGCATTCTTGTATGCCTGGATAGCACAGATTTCGAAAGACAACTGGTCAGAGTCAACCGGGTGGAATGAACCATCCTTCAAAACGACCTTCAAAGAATCAAGCGGATAACCAGCCAATACACCGTTCTTCATTGCAGTCAAGAAACCTTTCTGAACTGAAGGAATGAATTCCTTAGGAACGTTACCACCCTTCACTTCATCGATGAACTGCAGACCACCCTGTTTGAAGTCTTCATCAACCGGACCTACAGAAACGATGATGTCAGCAAACTTACCACGACCACCAGACTGTTTCTTGTAAACTTCACGCAATTCAACAGTCTTAGTAATTGCTTCTTTGTAGCTAACCTGAGGACGACCTTGGTTACATTCAACCTTGAACTCACGTTTCAGACGGTCGATAATGATATCCAAGTGAAGCTCACCCATACCAGAGATAACTGTCTGTCCAGTCTGTTCGTCAGTCTTCACAGTAAATGTCGGGTCTTCTTCAGCCAACTTAGCCAAACCGTTAGACAACTTGTCAAGGTCTTTCTGAGTCTTAGGCTCTACTGCGATACCGATAACCGGTTCCGGGAAGTCCATTGATTCAAGAACGATCGGAGCAGTTTCATCGCAAAGAGTATCACCAGTGCGAATATCCTTGAAACCTACACCAGCACCAATATCACCAGCGCTGATTACTTCCATAGGATTCTGCTTGTTTGAGTGCATCTGGAACAAACGAGATACACGTTCCTTCTTTCCTGAACGAGAGTTGTAAATATATGAACCAGCTTCTACTTTACCTGAGTACACACGGAAGAAAGTCAAACGACCTACATACGGGTCAGTAGCGATCTTAAATGCCAAAGCTGAAGTCTTTTCGTCTTCATCCGGTTTACGGTCTTCTTCAGCACCCGTGTTCGGGTTAGTACCAACGATGTTCGGAGTATCCAGCGGAGAAGGTAAGAATGCACATACATAGTCAAGCAAAGTCTGTACACCTTTGTTCTTGAATGAAGATCCACACAACATCGGAACGATTTCCATCTTCAAAGTACCTGCACGCAAAGCACGCATTACTTCTTCCTCTGTAATTGTAGAAGGATCATCGAAATATTTCTCCATCAAAGCTTCGTCAAACTCAGCTACTTTTTCGAGCATCTTATCTCTCCATTCCTGAGCTTCGTCTACCAAGTTTGCAGGGATTTCTTCTACATCATAGTCAGCACCCATTGTTTCATCGTGCCACAAGATAGCTTTCATCTTAATCAGGTCAACTACACCTTTGAAAGATTCTTCTGCACCGATAGGAATTACAACCGGACATGGATTAGCACCCAATACATCCTTCATCTGACGAACAACTTCGAAGAAGTCAGCTCCAGAACGGTCCATCTTGTTAACATAACCGATACGAGGAACATTGTATTTATCAGCCTGACGCCATACTGTTTCTGACTGAGGTTCAACACCACCTACAGCACAATAAGTAGCCACAGCACCATCCAATACACGGAGTGAACGTTCTACTTCTGCAGTAAAGTCCACGTGTCCCGGAGTGTCAATCAAGTTGATTTTATACTTGTTACCAGCATACTTCCAATAAGTAGTTGTAGCAGCTGAAGTAATAGTAATACCACGTTCCTGCTCCTGTTCCATCCAGTCCATGGTAGCAGCACCATCGTGCACCTCACCAATCTTATGAGTCAAACCTGTGTAAAACAAGATACGTTCAGAAGTAGTTGTCTTACCAGCATCGATGTGCGCCATGATTCCGATGTTACGGGTCAAATGCAAATCATGTTTAGCCATTTTAATTCGTCTTAAAGTTATTAACTAGATTAAAATCTGAAGTGAGCGAAAGCACGGTTAGCTTCAGCCATACGGTGCATATCTTCCTTACGTTTAAAAGCACCACCCTGTTCGTTGTATGCATCAAGGATTTCTGCAGCCAATTTATCAGCCATTGACTTTCCACCACGTTTACGGGCAAAAGCAATCAGATTCTTCATAGAGATTGACTCCTTACGATCCGGACGAATTTCGGTAGGAACCTGGAAAGTAGCACCACCGATACGGCGAGATTTTACTTCCAACTGAGGAGTTACGTTATCAAGAGCTTTTTTCCAAACTTCCAATGCTGAAGTTTCTTCACCCGGAAGCTTAGTTTCAACTGTTTTCAGTGCGTTATAGAAGATTTCGTAAGAAGTGTTCTTCTTTCCATCATACATCAGATGGTTTACGAATTTAGAAACCTTCTGATCATTAAATACTGGATCCGGAAGGATCACACGTTTTTTTGGTTTTGCTTTTCTCATTTTGTTTGATAATAATGTTTAGTTTGGGGCTGCATCTCTGTCTACTTCAACGCTTCCTCCGAAGCATTTACTCAACCTTAAAGCTTTTCCAACAAACCAAAACGAATTTATAAAAGTTTTTTCTTAATAAGGATTGTACTCAGCAAGGATTATTTCTTACCTTTTCCTGCCGGAGCTGCCTGTCCTGGTTTCGGACGCTTAGCACCATACTTAGAACGTCTCTGTGTACGACCTGCTACACCTGCTGTATCCAGTGTACCACGAACGATGTGATAACGTACACCCGGAAGGTCTTTCACACGACCACCACGAACCAACACGATTGAGTGTTCCTGCAAGTTATGACCTTCTCCCGGAATATAAGAGTTTACTTCCTTAGAGTTAGTCAGACGCACACGAGCAACTTTACGCATTGCTGAATTCGGCTTTTTCGGAGTAGTAGTATACACACGAACACAAACGCCACGTCTTTGAGGACATGAATCCAGTGCCGGAGATTTACTCTTCTCAACCAAAACCTCTCTTCCTTTTCTTACTAATTGTTGAATAGTAGGCATTTTGTTTGATTTTTAATTATTATATATTGTTTATTAATTTGCTGTACTAAGTCCAAAACTATACATTTTGGGCTGCAAAGTTACGAATAACATTTTAATAAACAATACTTTCTACTAATAAAAATAGTCTGTTTCTCAAAAAAGTTTTTGAAAAACAGACTACTATGTTATTTTTGCTACAAAAGCCCTTATGCTTCCCCTTTAAATCCGCTTATAGGAGGAATGAATGTTTTTCCATCCGGTCCATTATTTCCCCCATTCATTTCTTCCGGCATTCGAATAGGTCCAAAATTACGTTCGTATTTTGCAACATTCTCCTGTAATGCATACATCAAACGTTTTGCATGTTCAGGAGTCAGTACAATACGTGACTGCACTCCAGCTTTAGGTAATCCCGGCATTACACGCACAAAATCAACAATAAATTCCGAACTGGAATGGGTAATAATGGCAAGATTTGCATACGTTCCTTGAGCTACTTCTTCTTTCAACTCTATCTGCAACTGATTGTTATTTTTTTCGTTTTCCATGATTTTATACTTTAGCATTAAAAAAATATTCTGAATTTCAAGGTCCCCAACTTCTATTCTTTGGTTGGAGTACAAATATAGACATTTATTTGTAATAATACAACATACTGATTATTCTATATAATTTTCCTATAGCATTTACTATAAACCTAAAGAGGCTGATTTCTTAAACAGAAATCAGCCTCTTTTACAGTGTATGTATTAAAAATTACTCTACCTCACTATAATCGAGTACATTCTTACGATTAGCAAGAATGCGATCATATTCTTCCTTCGAACCAACAATAATCTTTTCGAATTCACGCTGACCGGTACCGGCAGGAATCAAGTGACCACAAATCACATTCTCCTTCATACCCTCCAATCTATCAACCTTACCATTGATGGCAGCCTCATTCAAAACTTTCGTTGTTTCCTGGAATGATGCAGCAGACATGAAACTTGAAGTTCCCAAAGCGGCACGGGTAATACCTTGCAGAATCTGAGTAGATGTAGCAGGAATAGCATCACGTACCTCAACAGGCTTCAAATCACGACGTTTCAACATACTGTTCTCATCACGCAACTTACGGGCAGTAACAATCTGACCCGGCTGCAAATTCTGAGAATCACCAGAGTCAACAACTACTTTCTTGCCCCAAATACGATCGTTTTCTTCCATGAACTCTTGCTTATCCACTACCTGCTGTTCCAAGAAGCGAGTATCGCCCGGCTCATCGATTTCTACCTTACGCATCATTTGACGAACAATAATCTCAAAGTGTTTGTCGTTAATCTTCACACCCTGCAAACGGTAAACGTCTTGCACTTCATTTACGATATATTCCTGTACAGCCGTGGGACCTTTAATGGCCAAAATGTCAGCAGGAGTAATCGCACCGTCAGATAACGGAGTTCCGGCACGAACGTAGTCATTCTCCTGAACCAATATTTGTTTAGACAGATTCACCAAATACTTTTTCACTTCACCTGTCTTAGATGTGACAATAATTTCACGGTTACCACGCTTAATCTTACCCATAGTAATTTCACCGTCTATTTCAGAAACGACAGCAGGATTAGATGGGTTACGAGCCTCAAACAGTTCTGTAACACGAGGAAGACCACCGGTGATATCACCAGCCTTGCCTACAGCACGAGGAATCTTCACAATAATGTCACCAGCTTTCACTGCCTGACCGTTTTCAACCACAACATGCCCCCCCACGGGTAAGTTATAAGTACGGATCAAATTACCATCCTCGGTTACAATATGGGCAGAAGGTACTTTTGTCTTGTCCTTAGACTCGATAATGATAATTTCACGCAAACCGGTAGCTTCATCAGACTCTACCTTATAAGTTACGTTTTCAACCACACTCTCGAATTCAATCTTACCAGTAGCCTCTGTAATAATAACAGCGTTGAACGGATCCCACTTAGCAATCAGTTTTCCTTTCTCAACAATATCACCGTCCGCAGCATATAATTTTGAACCATAAGGCACATTATGAGTTGACAGGATAATCCCTGTATTCACATCGATAAAGCGGACTTCAGCCAAACGACCGACTACCACTTTCACAGCCTCACCCATTTCATCAACCGTATCTACCGTACGCAATTCTTCGAATTCCAAACGTGCATTATTCTTGGCCACAATGCTTGCATTAGCAGCCATATTACCTGCGATACCACCGGCATGGAATGTACGCAATGTCAACTGTGTACCCGGCTCACCAATAGATTGGGCAGCGATTACGCCGACTGCTTCACCTTTCTGAACCATACGACTGGATGCCAAGTTACGTCCATAACACTTAGCACATACCCCTTTCTTAGATTCACAAGTTAATACCGAACGGATTTCAACGCTTTCAATCGGAGAATCCTCGATTTCCTGCGCAATATCCTCTGTAATCTCCTCTCCACCGGCTACAATCAGTTTACCAGTAGTAGGATGGACGATATCATGTACAGAAACACGTCCTAGAATACGTTCGTACAAAGTAGCAATAACTTCATCGTTATTCTTCAAAGCCGTACAAACCAAACCACGAAGTGTTCCACAGTCTTCTTCATTGATAATCACATCATGCGACACGTCTACCAGACGGCGGGTCAAGTATCCCGCATCAGCAGTCTTCAACGCTGTATCCGCCAAACCTTTACGAGCACCGTGGGTAGAAATAAAATACTCTAACACAGACAAACCTTCTTTAAAGTTTGAAAGAATAGGGTTTTCAATAATCTGTGCGCCTTCAGCACCGGCTTTCTGCGGTTTTGCCATCAAACCACGCATACCAGACAACTGACGAATCTGCTCTTTAGAACCACGGGCCCCGGAATCAAGCATCATAAATACTGAATTGAAGCCTTGGTCATCATTCTTAATCGTCTTGTAAAGTATATCAGACAGGTCACTGTTCACGTGAGTCCATGTATCGATAACCTGGTTATAACGTTCATTGTCAGTAATGAAACCCATATTATAGTTCATCATAATCTGTTCCACTTCCTCATTACCACGTTTTACCAGTTCTTCTTTTTCTTTCGGGATAATAATATCACCCAAGTTGAATGACAGACCACCCTTGAACGCCATATAGTAACCTAAGTTCTTAATACCATCCAAGAATTCACAAGCACGTGCAACACCGACAGCTTTGATAACATCACTAATGATATCTCGCAAAGACTTTTTGGAAATAATGGTATTCAAGTACCCCACTTCCGCTGGAACGATTTCATTTACAATCACACGCCCTACGGAGGTTTCTTTCATCATCACATCTACGATTTTGCCATCTTTGTCCAAGTCCTTCACCACTACGTTGACGATAGCATGAATATCCACTTTACCTTCATTATAAGCAATCAAAGCCTCTTCCGGACCGTAGAAAGTCAAGCCTTCACCTTTAGCCCCTTTTCTCAGCTTGGTAATATAATACAAACCAAGTACCATATCCTGTGCAGGCACAGTAATAGGAGCACCATTAGCAGGATTCAGAATGTTATGAGCTTGAAGCATCAACATCTGTGCTTCCAGAATCGCATCATTACTCAAAGGCAAGTGAACCGCCATCTGGTCACCATCGAAGTCGGCATTGAACGCTGTACAAGCCAACGGGTGCAATTGAATAGCTTTACCTTCAATCATATGCGGTTGGAAAGCCTGAATACCCAAACGGTGCAGAGTCGGCGCACGGTTCAGCAATACAGGATGACCTTTCATGACATGTTCCAAGATATCCCAGATCACAGGCTCCTTGCGGTCTACAATCTTCTTTGCAGATTTTACAGTCTTCACAATACCACGTTCAATCAACTTACGGATGATAAACGGCTTGTAAAGCTCTGCAGCCATCAGTTTAGGAATACCACATTCACCCATCTTCAATTCAGGACCAACAACGATAACCGAACGAGCAGAGTAGTCAACACGCTTACCCAGCAAGTTCTGACGGAAACGTCCTTGCTTACCCTTCAAGCTATCGGACAGTGATTTCAATGGACGATTAGCGTCAGTCTTCACTGCACTTGATTTACGTGAGTTATCGAACAAGGAATCGACAGCCTCCTGCAACATACGTTTTTCGTTACGCAAAATCACTTCGGGAGCCTTGATTTCAATCAGTCGCTTCAAACGGTTGTTACGGATAATCACACGACGATACAAGTCATTCAAGTCAGAGGTAGCGAAACGGCCACCATCCAACGGAACCAATGGACGCAGTTCAGGAGGAATAACCGGCACAATACGTACAATCATCCATTCAGGTTTATTACGTCCGCGAGATGCACGGAACGATTCAACTACCTGCAGACGCTTCAAAGCCTCGTTCTTACGTTGCTGCGAAGAATCATTACTTGCTTTATGACGTAATTCATAAGATAAAGCATCCAAATCCAAAGTTGAGAGCAGATCATAAATGGCTTCTGCTCCCATCTTAGCTATAAACTTATTCGGATCTGTATCTTCCAAATATTGGTTTTCTTTAGGAAGTGTATCCAAGATATCCAAATACTCTTCTTCAGAAAGCAAATCATATTTATTAATGCCATCTTCAGCCTTCACACCCGGCTGGATAACCACATAACGTTCATAATATACAATAGCGTCTAGTTTCTTTGTAGGCAGCCCCAACAAATAACCGATCTTGTTCGGCAATGAACGAAAATACCAGATATGCGCTACAGGCACAACTAACTGAATATGTCCCATACGTTCACGACGGACCTTCTTTTCAGTCACTTCAACGCCACATCGGTCACAAACAATACCTTTATAACGGATACGTTTGTACTTACCGCAATGACATTCGTAATCTTTCACCGGACCGAAAATACGCTCGCAGAACAAACCATCACGTTCCGGTTTGTAGGTACGGTAGTTGATCGTTTCAGGCTTCAACACCTCACCGCTCGAATTCTCAAGGATTTCTTCGGGTGAAGCCAAGCCAATTGAGATTTTCGAGAAATTACTCTTTATCTTAGTTTCTTTTCTAAAAGCCATACTTCCTTATTTATAATGTAAAGAGTTATATTTTTTTATTATTCAAGGTTGATACTCAAGCCAAGACCTCTCAGTTCGTGTAACAATACATTCAGAGATTCGGGGATACCCGGAGTTGGCATAGGTTCACCTTTCACAATAGCTTCGTAAGCCTTTGAGCGTCCTACAACGTCATCAGACTTAATGGTCAGGATTTCCTGTAAGATATGTGCTGCGCCGAATGCTTCAAGCGCCCAAACTTCCATTTCTCCGAAACGCTGACCACCGAACTGTGCCTTACCACCAAGCGGCTGCTGAGTAATAAGGGAGTACGGACCGATAGAACGGGCATGCATCTTATCTTCAACCATGTGCCCTAGTTTCAACATATAAGTTACACCCACTGTTGCAGGTTGGTCAAAGCGTTCGCCTGTACCACCATCACAAAGATAAGTCTTACAATAACGAGGCAATCCAGCTTTATCTGTCCATTCATTTAAATCATCCATAGAAGCACCGTCAAAAATAGGAGTAGCAAATTTCACACCCAACTCTTTTCCGGCACGACCTAATACGGCTTCGAAAATCTGACCAATATTCATACGAGAAGGCACACCCAACGGATTCAATACGATATCTACTGGAGTACCATCTGCTAAGAACGGCATATCTTCCTGACGAACCACACGAGAAACAATACCCTTGTTACCGGGACGTCCCGCCATCTTATCACCTACACCAATCTTACGCTTCTTGGCAATATAAACCTTAGCCATCTGAATAATGCCCGCAGGAAGTTCATCACCGATAGTGATAGCAAACTTCTTACGCTTTAATTCAGCATCCAATTCTTTATATTTCTTCAAATAATTCATCACCAAGTCACGAATCATGTCATTCTTATGAGCATCAGCTGTCCACTTGCTCAACTGGATAATAGTATAATCCAATGATTCCAAATCGCGTTTGGTGAACTTCGCCCCCTTGGCAATAACTTCCGTTCCCAAATAATCTTTCACTCCTTGGGAAACCTTACCATTAGTCAAGACCAATAGTTTCTCAATCAAGATATCTTTCAGTTTTGCTGCCTTTTCCTCGAATTCATCATTCAGTTTAGGCAGAATAGCCTTATCGGCATTCTTCTCACTTCTGCTCTTGATAACACGTGAGAACAACTTCTTGTCAATAACGACACCACGTAATGACGGAGAAGCTTTCAATGAAGCATCCTTCACATCACCTGCCTTATCACCGAAAATAGCACGAAGCAATTTTTCTTCCGGAGAAGGATCTGATTCACCTTTCGGAGTAATCTTACCAATCAGGATATCACCCGGTTCGATACGTGCACCTACACGTACAATACCGTTTTCATCCAAATCTTTAGTAGCTTCTTCACTCACGTTAGGAATATCAGAAGTTAATTCTTCCATACCGCGTTTCGTTTCGCGGACCTCCAAAATATATTCATCAACGTGTACAGAAGTCAGCAAGTCCTCACGTACAACGCGTTCATTCAATACAATAGCATCCTCGTAGTTATAACCTTTCCAAGGCATATAAGCCACCAACAGATTTTTACCCAATGCAAGCTCACCACCCTGAGTTGAATATCCTTCAGTCAGGATATCACCCTTCTTCACACGCTGTCCTTTATCACAAGTAGGACGGAGGTCAATGGTCATGCTCTGATTAGTCTTACGGAATTTAGGAATTCTGTATTCCTTCAAAGCAGGTTCAAAGCTTACAAATTCTTCATCTTCATTTCTGTCATACAAGATACGAATAGTTGTTGCATCGACATATTCTACAACACCATCACCCTCTGCTGCAATCTGAGTACGAGAGTCTTCAACCAACTGTTTTTCAATACCTGTACCTACAATAGGAGCCTCTGTACGCAACAAAGGAACTGCCTGGCGCATCATGTTTGATCCCATCAATGCACGGTTAGCATCGTCATGTTCCAAGAACGGAATCAAAGAAGCAGCGATAGAAGCAATCTGCTGTGGAGAAACATCCATCAACTCTACCTGGTCAGGAGTAACAACAGGATAATCAGCATCACGACGAGCTTTTACTTTCTCACGAACAAATTTGCCTTCATCATCCAATGGAGCATTACCCTGAGCGATTATCTTATCCTCTTCCTCTTCGGCTGTCAGATATTCAATACCTTCATCAGATATATCCACCTTACCATCAGCTACTTTACGATAAGGAGTTGAAATAAAGCCAAGCTCATTAATCTTAGCATACACACACAAAGAAGAAATCAAACCGATATTCGGACCTTCAGGAGTTTCAATCGGACACAAACGACCATAATGAGTATAGTGTACGTCACGAACCTCAAAACCAGCACGTTCACGTGACAGACCACCAGGTCCTAACGCTGACAAACGACGCTTGTGAGTGATTTCAGCCAATGGATTAGTTTGATCCATGAACTGCGACAAAGCATTTGTTCCAAAGAATGAATTGATAACAGAAGAAATAGTCTTCGCATTAATCAAATCAATCGGAGTAAACACTTCATTGTCACGCACATTCATACGCTCACGGATGGTACGAGACATACGTGCCAGACCAATCGCAAATTGATTGGACAACTGTTCTCCTACAGTACGTACACGACGGTTACTCAAGTGGTCAATATCATCAACATCCGCTTTAGAATTAATCAGCTCAATCAGATACTTAATGATTTCAATAATATCTTGTTTTGTCAATACCTTCACATCCATGTCCGTAGTCAGTCCCAACTTTTTGTTGATTCTGTAACGTCCTACCTCGCCAAGGTCATATCTTTTTTCAGAGAAGAACAGGTTATTGATAACCTCACGAGCACTGGCATCATCAGCCGGATCTGCATTACGCAACTGACGGTAAATGTAAAGTACAGCCTCTTTTTCAGAGTTGCTCGGGTCTTTCTGAAGGGTATTAAATATAATAGAGTAGTCGGATGAATTCGCTTCTTCCTTGTGAACAAGGATATTCTGAACGCCTGAGTCTATAATTTCATCGATATGATCCTCTTCAATCACAGTTTCACGGTCGATAATAACCTCATTACGTTCAATAGAAACAACTTCACCTGTGTCTTCATCTACGAAATCTTCTGTCCATGTTTTTAAAACACGAGCAGCGAGTTTTCTTCCTACGACTTTCTTCAAGTTAGTCTTATTAACCTTAACGTCTTCAGCCAAATTGAAGATTTCGAGGATATCTTTATCATTTTCAAAACCTACAGCTCTTAACAGAGTAGTAACAGGCAATTTCTTTTTACGGTCGATATACGCATACATTACATTGTTAATATCTGTAGCGAATTCGATCCATGAACCTTTGAATGGAATAATACGGGCAGAGTACAATTTAGTACCGTTAGCATGCACGCTCTGACCAAAGAACACGCCCGGAGAACGGTGCAACTGAGAAACAACTACACGCTCAGCACCATTAATAACAAAAGTTCCTTTCGGAGTCATATACGGAATAGGACCCAGATAAACATCCTGAATAACCGTATCGAAATCTTCATGATCAGGATCAGTACAATACAACTTCAGTTTTGCTTTCAAAGGCACGCTGTATGTGAGCCCGCGCTCCAAACACTCGTCTATTGAATAGTGAGGCGGATCAATGTAATAGTCCAAGAATTCAAGGACAAAGTTATTACGAGTGTCAGCAATAGGGAAGTTTTCAGCGAACACCTTATACAGCCCGTCATTCTTACGCTTTTCGGGCGGGGTATCCAACTGTAAAAAGTCTTGGAATGACTTCAATTGCACTTCCAAGAAATCCGGATACTTCATCGGATTCTTGATGGAAGCAAAATTAACTCTTTGATTTTCAGTATTTGAAGACATTTGTTAATATTTTGTAGAACTTAATAATAATATAGACACAAAAAGGTTAAGAATCCTCTACCAGAGGATTCCTAACCGTATTACCTGATACTCAGGCTAATATTATTTAAGCTCAACTTCAGCTCCAGCTTCTTCCAAAGTTTTCTTCAGTG
>OGUG01000896.1_pt1 | contig 12863 bp, 10 predicted proteins | sample 1573711 | NCBI WGS metagenome assembly OGUG01 (sample SAMEA2582006, study PRJEB24529) | metagenome | biome: Human gut stool | place: China | collected 2011 | reverse complement strand
CGCCTTTGCGGTGTACCGCAAGACCTGCCCCGCCTACATCGAGGACATTTCCGAGATTCATCGCACCGAGCCCTACGTTTACAGTCAGATGGTAGCCGGTAAGGACGCCCCCACCTTTGGTGAAGCCAAAAACAGCTGGCTGACCGGCACAGCGGCATGGACCTTCTTCAACATCAGCCAGTACATTCTGGGCATCCAGCCCACCTTGGATGGCCTGAAGGTAGACCCCTGCATCCCTCACACCCTGTCCGGCTTCACCGTGACCCGCCGCTTCCGCGGTGCTGTGTACCACATCACGGTGGATAACGCCGCCGGGGTGCAGCACGGCATCAAGGCCGTTACCGTGGACGGCAAGGCCATCTCCGGCAACATTCTGCCGCTGGCTGCCGCCGGGACTGAGGTAACGGTGCAGGTGACCATGGGTTAACCCGACTTTTTCTGCTTTTTCATATTATTCTCCTTTCTGTGACCAAAGCCGCTGCGCAGACCCCTGCACGGCGGCTTTGGTTTATAATGAAACAGTTTAATGATTGAAAATGCGCTCCGCATTCGCTCTGCGCATTCCAAATCGTCCCCTTCCCTCTTGCATTTTTTGGGAAAGAGGTGTAGAATACAGTCACAATCAAACACAGGGGAGCTCGTGCAGCGGGCTGAGAGGAAGTATAGCAAGCTTCGACCCTTTTACCTGATGCGGATAATGCCGCCGTAGGAAGTCATACCCTTTATGATTTTTTGCAGGAGGAGCCGCGCCGGGCTCCTCCTGTTTTTTTGTACCTCTGCGGAGGTTCCGCAGCCGGCTGAGGGGGAGCGCCCTGAGCCTTGGATGAATGCAGCGATGGGAAGCCGTGTTCCGGCGTGAGAGGAAACCAGTAAGTTTCGACCGCACCTTCCGTACCTGTTCCCGCCTTGTTGCGGGCACGGGCTGTTTTGTTGCGGGAGCGCCGGTATTCATCCTGCGCTGCCGCAGATGGTTGAAAAGGAGCCAATTTATCATGAAGAATCTCTCTGTCAAAAAGCTTGCCCTCGCCGGTATGTTCTGTGCCCTGTGCGTAGTGGGCAGCGTGTTCAGCTTTCCCATGTTCGGCAGCAAGTGCGCCCCGGTGCAGCACATGGTCAACGTGCTGTGCGCCGTTCTGCTGGGGCCGTGGTGGGGTGTAGGCGTGGCCTTTGTGGCTTCCCTGCTGCGCAACCTGCTTGGTCTGGGCAGCCTGATGGCTTTCCCGGGCAGTATGTTCGGTGCGCTGCTGTGCGGCCTTGCATACCACAAGACCAAAAACCTGATCGCCACCGTGGTGGGTGAGGTGTTCGGCACCAGCATTCTGGGCGGCCTGTGTGCATGGCCCGTGGCCATCTTCCTGATGGGCAAGAGCGCTGCGGATATCGCTTTCTACGCCTATATTGTGCCTTTCCTCATCTCTACCGCCGTGGGTGCGGTGATCGCCGGTGCTGTGGTGTTCAGCCTGCAGCGCTCCGGCGCTCTGCGCTCCATGCTGAACAGCCTTTCCTGAGCGGAGGTGCCGGGAATGCTCAAGACCGCCTTTGAGAACCTGCGCAGCCGCAGCCCTCTGATCCACAACATCACCAACTATGTCACCGTGAACGACTGCGCCAACATGGTGCTGGCCTGCGGTGCCTCCCCCATCATGGCCGATGATGCCGCCGAGGTGGAGGAGATCACCGCCATCTGCGGCGGACTGAACATTAACATCGGCACGCTGAACAGCCGCACCGTCACCAGTATGTTGTTGGCGGGCAAAAAGGCCAATCAGCTGGGTCACCCTGTGGTGCTGGACCCGGTGGGTGCCGGCGCTTCCCATCTGCGCACCGACACCGCCTTCCGCCTGCTGCGGGAGGTGCAGTTCACAGTGATCCGGGGCAACATCTCGGAGATCAAGACCCTTGCCTCCGGTGCAGGCACCACCAAGGGCGTGGATGCGGACGTAGCCGACAAGGTGACCGAGGAAAATCTGGACAGCGCTGTGGCCTTTGCAAAGGCTTTTGCCGCCCGCACCGGCGCGGTAATCGCCATTACCGGTGCCATTGACATCGTGGCCGATGCACAAAAAGCCTACTGCATCCGCAACGGCAACGCCATGATGAGCAGCATCACCGGCACGGGCTGTCAGCTTTCTGCCCTGACGGCGGCTTTTGTCACCGCCAACCCCGAACACCCGCTGGAAGCTGCCGCTGCGGCGGTGTGCGCCATGGGTCTGGCGGGCGAAGTTGCCCACCAGCGGCTCACCCCGCAGGATGGCAACGCCACCTACCGCAATTACATCATTGATGCCATTTACAACATGACCCCCGAACAGCTGGAGAAAGGCGCAAACTATGAAGTGCGATAAACACACCATGCTCCTGTATGCGGTGACCGACCGCGCATGGGTGGGCGAGCAGACCTTGTATCAGCAGGTGGAAAGTGCCCTGAAGGGCGGTGCCACCTGCGTACAGCTGCGGGAAAAGCAGCTGGGCGATGCCGATTTTTTGCAGGAAGCCATTCAGATCCACGCCCTGTGCCAGCAGTACGGTGTGCCGCTGTTCATCAACGATAACGTGGAGGTGGCACTGCAGTGCCACGCCGAGGGCATCCATGTGGGGCAGGAAGATATGGCCGCCGCACAGGTGCGCCAGCGCGTGGGCGACGGCGTGATGATCGGCGTATCCGCTCACACGGTGCAGGAAGCGCTGGACGCTGTGGCGCACGGTGCAGACTACCTTGGCGTTGGCGCGGTGTTCGCCACCCACACCAAGACGGACGTGAGCGAGATGCCCCGGCAGACCCTGCTGGACATCTGCAATGCCGTGGATGTGCCGGTGGTGGCCATTGGCGGCATCCACAAGGAGAACATTCTGCAGCTCAAGGGCACCGGCGTGGACGGCGTGGCGCTGGTAAGTGCCATCTTTGCCGCAAAGGACATCGAGGCTGAGTGCCGCGAACTGCGTGCCCTTTCGGAGCAGATTATAAAATAAACTATCATCCCGCGGCAAACCGGGGGCACCACCTTGGGCCGCGTTACAAAATTCATGGAGAAAACCAACATGAAAAGCGTATTTTGCGCAGGTGCCGGCATCCAGAGCATACTGTTTTTTCTGAATGACGGTTACCTGTCTGCCACCCTTGCCTGCGGGTCGGGAGTTTCTCCGAGGACCGTCCGCTGGGGTGGGACCCTGCTGCCGCAGGCAGTAGGGCGGGCGATGGAATGGCCCGATTCGTGTCCGAGGAGAAAGCTCCCGGCACACAGGCTCCCCCGCATCAATGCATGACCAGCACCCTGCTGTTCAGAGATAAACTGTCATTTGGAGGAACACAGCGTATGCAGACTTATACCACCCAGATGGATGCCGCCCGCAAGGGCATCATCACCCCGGAGATGGAGATCGTAGCCAAAAAGGAATACCGCACCACCGAGGAGATCCGCCAGTGGGTCGCCGAGGGCAAGGTAGCCATCCCCGCCAACAAGCACCACAAGTGCCTGAACCCCGAGGGCGTGGGCTCCATGCTGCGCACCAAGATCAATGTGAACCTTGGCGTCTCCCGCGACTGCAAGGACTACAACATTGAGATGCAGAAGGTGATGAGCGCCGTGAACATGGGCGCAGAAGCCATTATGGATCTGTCCAGCCACGGCAACACTCAGCCCTTCCGTCAGAAGCTGACCCACGAGTGCCCGGTGATGATCGGCACTGTGCCGGTGTACGATTCGGTCATCCACTACCAGCGGGATCTGGCAGAACTGACCGCACAGGACTTCATCGATGTGGTACGCCTGCACGCAGAGGACGGTGTGGACTTTGTTACCCTGCACTGCGGTATCACCCGCAAGACCATCGAGCAGATCCGCAAGCACAAGCGCAAGATGAACATCGTGAGCCGCGGCGGTTCTCTGGTGTTTGCGTGGATGAGCATGACCGGCAACGAGAACCCCTTCTACGAGCACTTTGACGAGATCTGCGAGATCTGCGCCGAGCATGATGTGACCATCTCTTTGGGCGATGCCTGCCGTCCCGGCTGTCTGGCTGACGCCACCGACGTGTGCCAGATCGAAGAGCTGGTGCGTCTGGGCGAGCTGACCAAGCGTGCATGGGCGCACAACGTGCAGGTGATGGTAGAAGGCCCCGGCCATGTGCCCCTGAATCAGGTCGCCGCCAACATGGAGGTGCAGAAGAGCATCTGCATGGGCGCACCCTTCTATGTGCTGGGACCTCTGGTCACCGATATCGCCCCCGGCTACGACCACATCACCGCTGCCATCGGCGGCGCAGTGGCAGCCGCCAGCGGTGCGGCCTTCCTGTGCTATGTGACCCCCGCCGAGCATCTGGCTCTGCCCAACGTGGAGGATGTGAAGCAAGGCATCGTGGCCTCCAAGATCGCCGCCCACGCCGCCGACATTGCCAAGGGCATCCCCCATGCCCGGGACATTGACGACAAGATGGGCGATGCCCGCCGCGTACTGGACTGGGATGCACAGTTCGCCTGCGCGCTGGACCCCGAGACCGCCAAGGCCATCCGCGACGCCCGCCTGCCCGAGGACGACCACAGCGACACCTGCAGTATGTGCGGCAAGTTCTGCGCCGTGCGCAGCATGAACAAGGCGCTGGCCGGTGAATACATCGACATTCTGTAAGCTTTTCCCGCGCTGAAAGGCGCTTCTTCCTCCGGGACTGCTGCACAATCGTGCGGCAGTCCCTTTTTGTGGGACGATTTATAGCAGTTTGCGTTTTTAATGCCCAAGCAACATCCGCAAACTGCATATCGCAAATATGCCGTTTTGACAGGCACTATTTTTGAAAATTGCGATAAATGCCCTCCGCTGCCGGGTTGCGGCACCCAGCATCCGCATCGTGCCTTGGGCGGCACCTGCGTCTTGCTGGCCGCTGTCCCAACAACTCCTCCCTGTTTCCGCCACTGGCGGCGGTCGTCGTCGTTGCGCTTTGGGCATATTCAGCGGAATTCTTATTTTATTTTGCGTTTGGAGCGACCGCGTTTGCGGAGCGTAGCGTAGCAATGGAAGCCCCAGTAGGGCTTTTAAGCGGCAGAGCGGTCTGCGTTAGCAGATGGAGGGGCTTTGCCCCGACAAGCTCTGCGGAGCGCGACAAACGCATTTTTTACAAGCGGGGTCGCAAAGGAAACCTGCATTTGCTGCACTGCGTTCAGTTTGGCAAATGCATACTATCAATAATTTAGGTTTTACAATTCTTCTGTGCTGTACTATAATAAAGTAGCAACTTTATTACTCAAAAGTACAGGAGGCTGTTTTCTTGATAGTTGATCTGATCGAAGCGCTTTACCGCCTGCTGTGGGGCGATTTATTCACCCTGCCAGTGGCGGGCGGCATTGGCATCTCCTTCATGGTGGTGCTTCTGTTTGCAGCCGGTATCGGCTTTACCCTGCGCACAAGGCTGCTGCCGGTGCGCCTGTTCCGGGATATGATCGGCGCAGTATGCGAAAAAAAGCAGACCGCGGGCGGGCTTTCCTCCTTCCAGACACTGGTCATCTCCACCGCCACCCGGGTGGGCATGGGCAACCTTGTGGGCGTGGTGGCCGCTGTTTCGGCGGGCGGTGCGGGCGCGGTGTTCTGGATGTGGATCACCGCCCTGCTGGGTGCTTCCACCTCCTTTGTGGAGTCCACTCTGGCGCAGAAGTACCGCGTGCCGGACCCGCTGTACGGCGGCTGGCGGGGCGGCCCGGCCTACTACCTTCATGTGCTGGCAGAGCGCAAGCGGGGCAAAAAGCTCAAGCGCTCGGTGTGCGCAGCGCTGTTTGCAGTGTCCGGTCTGATCTGCTGGTGCGGCATCAGTCAGGTGATTTCCAACTCGGTCAGTTCTGCCTTTGAAAACGCCTTTCACGTCCCGCCGCTGGCCACTACCGTGGTGCTTACCCTGCTGGCGGCGCTGATCGTGCTGCGCAAAAACGCCACCGTAAAAAGCCTTGACTTTATCGTGCCGGTCATGGCGGTGTGCTACTTTGTCATCACGGTGGGCATCGTGGTGCTGAATCTCCGGCAGCTGCCCGCCGTGCTGGCACGCATCTTTGCCGAGGCCTTTGGCCTGCGTCAGGTGGCCGCAGGCGGCTTTGGTGCAGTGCTGATGAACGGCGTCAAGCGCGGGCTGTTCTCTAACGAAGCGGGCAGCGGCTCGGCCCCCTGCGCCGCTGCCGCTGCGGAGTGTGACGACCCGGTAAAGATGGGTCTTGTGCAGGCGCTGGGCGTATTGATCGACACGGTGGTCATCTGCAGCTGCACCGCCTTTCTGATGCTGCTGGTGCCGCAGGACATCACCGCCGGGCTGACCGGCATGAACCTTTTACAGACTGCCATGCAGTACCATCTGGGCAGCTTTGGCATCGTGTTCATTGCGGTGATCCTGGCACTGTTCAGCTTCTCCACCTTTCTGGGGGTGCTGTACTACGCCCGGGGCAATGTGGCCTACCTGTGCGGCGACAACTGGTGGAGCCAGACCGCCTACAAGCTGCTGGCGTTGGTCATGCTGCTGGTGGGCGGCACACAGGCCTACACCGTGGTGTGGGATCTGGGCGATGTGGGCATCGGGCTGATGACCATCTTCAATATGCTGGCGCTCATTCCCCTTTCCGGCGAGGCGCTGACTGCCCTGAACGACTACGAAAAGCGCAAGAAAATAAAATAAGATCACAAAAACGGGCTGCTGCACAAAGTTCTGTGCAACAGCCCGTTTTGTAATATGCGAAAGCTTTCAGCTATGCTGCTTCAGGGCGCAGACGGCGATGCTCAGGGCGCTCCATGCGGCCTGATACATCAGCACCGTGGCGATGGACAGCTGCCAGATGCTGCCCGCATAGGTCAGCAGCACCGCAATGAACACCGAGAAGCACACCGACACCAGCTGCACCGTAGTAGCGCTGGTCTCGGCATTCTGTGCCTGATCTGCAGCCTGTAAGCCGCCGGTCAGGCTGGCAAAGCCCCGGTGGTGGTACAGGCAGCAGTCGGGCTTTTCCGGGGCAGCATCGGCGGCTTCAATGGCCTGACACTGGTCGCCGTCCAGCACGGTGACCATGCCCTCCGGCAGATGATAAGCCTCGGTGATGTGCCGTGCCGTCAGGCTGGGATCCTTGCTGGTGACCAGCAGACGGATGTTTTCCCTTTGCAGGGAAGCAAGGCTGCGTGCCACATTGCGGCCGCCCACATAGCGCAGCACGAACATGGCGTGCAGGTTGCCGGACACTGCCAGATACAAAATTTGCAGCTCACCGTTTTTGGAGTGGCCGTCCTCGTAATCCTGCTCCGGCAGGGTCACGCCCTCCTGCTCCATGTAGCGGCGGGTGCCGATGAGGATGCGGTTATTGTCGCACCATGCCGAGAAGCCCAGCCCGGTGTGCTGCTCCAGATCCTTGACCGGGAACAGGATATCGATGCGGTCCTCGATGATCTGGCTGAACAGCCCGCGCAGGGTGTCGCAGCTCTCGTTCAGCACACTGGCTGCATACAGGATAGCGCGGTCGATGCGGCCGCCCTTGAAGATGCGGATATCCTCCAGCGTTACGCTGTCGGCGGTAAACAGGTCGTCGGCGTCCAGCTCAATGGTGTCGATGCCGCCCAGCTCCTCAATTGCCGCCCAGCCGGGCACCACAGCGCCCACAGCGGCAGCAGCTCTTTGCAGACGCAGCGCCGCCAGACCGGGCACCAGCACCGAGGAAAGGGGTGCGCCCATGCACAGCACGGCAGCCGCCGCAGCCACGGCGCAGTTGATCCCGCCGCCAAACAGCAGGAAGGCTACGCAGCTGAGCACTGCCGCCGCCAGCAGGATGCAGGCCACCTTCCGGGCGCGGCGCTCGCTGGCGCGCTCGCTGAGGCTCTGCTCCACAAAGTCATTGCTGGCGGTCTGTACCGGGCGGCTCAGCAGCACCCACGGGTCCTTCTGCTCCAGATCCCGGGCGAGGGCGCGGATGAGGTCCTTATCGCGGGTGCGGTAAGCGCCCCGCAGTTCGCCGCCCTCTGCTGCCAGCGCGTAGCCGCCCTGCACGGCAGCCAGCATCACCCGGCTGCCCACCAGCGCCAGAAACAACCCCAGCGCCGCCATACCGGTCAGCAGACCGATGCCCTCGGTGCTACGGTAGGCGTTGGCATTCAGCATGGCCACCACCGCCTGCAGCAGCGCTGCCACAGCAGCCAGCGCGGGCATGGTATCCGCACTGGGACGGCCGCGCAAACCGGTCAGACCGTCCCGCAGCACCGGGTAGCCCACAAACAGGCTGGCGGCAAACAGCAGCAGATTGGCGGCATAGAACGCCGCCGGGGCAGCGTCCGGGTCCAGCACCGAAAGCGGCGGCAGCAGACGCTCTGCTGTCAGCCCAAAGTGCAGCAGCACCACGGCCAGAATGCCCGCCAACACACACCGCAGGGTCAGTTCTGCAGCCATGTGGTGCAGCTTGTCGGTGGTGGATTCCGGCACAGTATCCTCGGCAGGAGCAGCGGTTTCTGCTGCGGGTGCGTCCTCCGGCTGTGCCGGGGTCGCGGCAGCTGCCGGTGCGGATACAGAGGCGGCAGTCTCCGCTGCGGGGGTGCCGTCCTGCTCCAGCGGGAGCAGGGGCAGGCTCATAGTATCCTCTTTTTCCGGCTTGCGGGCAGCGGGCTTTTCGTCCTCTGCCGTGCCGAACATCTGGAAAATAGACTTTTTCTCCGGCTTTTTTGGCAGCGTTTCCGGGTCTGCCGGCGCGCTGGCAAACACCACCGGCGGCAACTCCTCGGCGGCGTTCTGTGCAGCCTTTGCCGGGGCTTTCTCCGGCTCTGCCGCAGGCTGTGCAGGCGCGGGCTGCACCTTGGGCTGCGGCGCTGCCTGTACGGGCTTTGCGGGCTGCGGGGCAGGCTTTGCCTTGCCGCTCATGCCGTTGAGCATATCCTTCAGCTGCTGCATCTCCCGCTGCTCCAGTTCCTCCTGCGGCAGCAGCGTCTCCGGGGCGTTCTTCGCCTTAGGCTGCTTTTGGGGGGCTGCAACAGGCTGCGGCACCGGCTGGGGCGCGGGCTTTTCCGGCTCCGGCTGCACGGCAGCAGCCGCCTTGGGTGCAGGCACCGGCTCTGCCGGAACTGCCTTGGCAGGCTCTGGGCTGGCGGGCTGCATCGGCATTGCCGGAACAGGGTCTGCGGTACGCAGTTCCAGCGCCATGTCCTCCTGCTCCGGCTGTACCGGCTTTGCATCTGCCCCCAGCAGGATCTCGCCGGTGGGGATCTCCAGCACAGGCTGTGCCGGGGCGGGCGTCTCTTCCTTGTCGTGGCTGAACAGCTTGCCCAGCAACCCGGCCTTGGGCTTTTCCTCCACCGGGGCAGGCTCGTCCCGGCGGGTCATCTCCTCGGGCAGATCAATCACACTGGTGCTGAAAAAGTTGCGGAAACGCTCCTCTGCCGAGAGCTCCCCCGCCTGCTTGCCCTTGCGTTCATTTGTATTGTTCGGCATCCTTGTCCCTCCCACTGTTCTGGATGGAGTTTACCGCTTGTTTTATTCTTCTACGGCGCGCTGCGACTGGATCTCGTACAGGATAATGCCTGCCGCCACCGAAACGTTATAGCTGTCCACGCCGGTGCCGGGTGCAGCCATATCCAGCCGCACCACGCCGTCACACAGCTTCTTGACCAGCTGGGATACCCCGCTGCCCTCGCTGCCCAGTACCAGCGCGATGGGGCCTGTCAGGTTATTCTTGCGCAGAGACACGCCGTCCATGTCGGCGCAGTAGACAAACACGCCCTGCTCCTTCAGGCGGCGGATGGTCTCGCCGATGTTGGCCACGCGCGCCACCGGCAGACGCTCGGCAGCGCCTGCGCTGGACTTGATGACGGTGGGGGTAACGGATGCACCACCCCGCTTGGGGATGACGATGCCGTGGGCACCGCACAGCAGTGCGCTGCGCATGACTGCGCCCAGATTGTGGGGGTCCTCAATGCCATCGCTCAGCACCAGAAAGGGCGGCTCGCCCTTGGCCTTGGCTGCGGCCAACAGATCCTCCACGGTCGCGTACTCAATCTCGCTGGCAAAGGCCGCCACGCCCTGATGGCTCTCGGTGCCGGTCATCAGGCGCAGCTTGTTAGGGTGCACCCGCTTGACCGTTGCTCCGGCCTCCTTGGCCAGTGCCGTATAGTATGCCGCCACTGCCGGGGCCATCCCCTCGGCAATGAGCACGGTGTCCACACCGGAGCCGCTCTTGAGCAGCTCGGTCACCGGGTTTTTGCCGTAGATCAGGCTCTCACTTTTCTGCTGCGGCTGCTCTGCATCGCGGCGCGGACGGCGCGGCTGGTTACGTTCTTCCATCTTTTTATGCTCCTTCCGTTCCGGGCGGGCTGCGCCGCACCGGAACGTTTTATTTTGTTTATGATAATCCAAGATAAAGTATACCATATCTCGCCCGGCTTCGCCACAAATTGCTGGGATTTTATTTTCTGACGCCTGAAATTTTTTCAGTAAAACGCAACTTCCCCGCCGGACAGGGCAGCTGTAAAAATGTTTTGCCCGCTGCCCGGGCAGCACGGCGCATTTCCGCTGTTTTGCCAAAGCAAAAAGTTTTCCACAAAATGTGTCTATACATTCCGTAAATAGCCTGTGATTTTTCCACAAGTTGAAAACTCAGTGGAAAGCGTGTAAAAGTTCAGCCGCAGCGCCTGTTTTTCGGGTGGAATTAAACAGTTTCCACCGGGTTTTCAACAGCAGGTTCCCCCATATCCTGGCAAAAGCCTTACAATTTGTAAAATTCAAGTTGGAATTATGACAATTTTTTGAACCGGAAATTGTCCGCTTTTGCAATTTCCTCCAACATCATTTTGACGAATGTTAAAATATGTTGAAAACCCGTGCCGCTTCCGCGCAAGGCAGATGTTGCATTGTATATGGATTTTTGTCGCCAAGTGCAGAGTATTTCTGCCGCAGCCGCATCAGCCGCTTTGTGCCGTGCCCGTTCCGCAGCAGCTCTGCGCAAGAAAAAGCGCCTGTTCGGATTGATTTTAGGCGCAGTTTGGGGTATACTAACCATGTGGGCTCGTTAAACCATGCACAATGCGGTGTGTGGCAGAGCCGGAACCCCGATAATTTTTGGAGGTAATGAATAATGTTGGTAAATGCAACCGAAATGCTGCTCAAGGCACGCGATGGCCACTACGGTGTGCCGCAGTTCAACATCAATAATCTGGAGTGGACCAAGGCAGTCCTGACCGCCTGCGAGGAAATGAAGAGCCCCGTCATTCTGGGCGTTTCCGAGGGTGCTGGTAAGTACATGACCGGTTTCAAGACCGTTGCCGCCATGGTCAGCGCCATGGTCGATTCCATGGGCATCACCGTTCCCGTTGCTCTGCATCTGGATCACGGCACCTACGAGGGCTGCAAGGCCTGCGTTGAGGCCGGCTTCTCCTCCATCATGTTCGATGGCAGCCACTACTCCATCGAGGAGAACGTGGAAAAGACCAAGGAGCTGGTTGCTCTGGCACACGCTCATGGTATGAGCATCGAGGCCGAGGTCGGCTCCATCGGCGGCGTTGAGGACGGCGTTGTAGGCGCTGGCGAGATTGCTGATCCCGAGGAGTGCGCAAAGATCACCGCTCTGGGCATCGACTTCCTGGCTGCCGGCATCGGCAACATCCACGGCGTCTACCCCGCAAACTGGAAGGGTCTGGACTTCGAGGCTCTGGACCGCATCCACAAGGCCACCAACAACATTCCTCTGGTTCTGCACGGCGGCACCGGCATCCCCGATGAGATGATCGCAAAGGCCATCAGCCTGGGCGTTTCCAAGATCAACATCAACACCGAGTGCCAGCTGGTGTTTGCTGAGGCCACCCGTAAGTACATCGAAGAGGGCAAGGATCAGCAGGGCAAGGGCTTCGACCCCCGCAAGCTGCTGGCTCCCGGCGCAAAGGCCATCGAGGCCAAGTGCAAGGAGAAGATCGAGCTGTTCGGCTGCGCAGGCAAGGGCTAAGCTGAGGCTTGTATCGTAACCGGTACACCACCCAATAAAGTATGCGGCCCCGCCGCACTGTTATGCACAGTGCAGCGGGGCCGCTTTTTATTTTGAAATTCGATAATGCCCCACGATGTCGGTTCGTTTTTCCAGAATGTCCTGTTCGTAAGCTGTCTGCCATGGGTCATTGTGGTGAATGATATAAGGCACTCCGTTTTTATTTCGCCGGTCGGACACGATGCCGATATGTCTTTCAAAGATCACAATATCGCCGCCCTGCCATTCCTCTATTTCTGAGACATCTGTGGTCAGGGCAGCTGCTGTGTGTGCAAAAAACACCTTCAGGTTTCGTACCCGTCGGAAATCAATGTTTGCATCCGGTTCTTCCACCATATAATCCTGTGGCTGCTCCCGGATATCTGCGTCCACAAGCTCTTGTAGATCATATCCCGCATTCTTCAACGCATATGCAACTACATCGGTGCAAACGCCATAACCATCGTCAGGATAACCGGTCTCATAATAGCGACTTTTGTATTTTGGATGTGTGCTCACATAGGCCAGTGCACCGTTCAGAATATCCAACTGATCGTCTACGCCGTCATCATCCCGATCTACGCTGCTATGAAACTGCGATATCCTGCCCTGATAGTCATCCTCAGGCCGGGACGACGAAGTGTGCTGGTAATGTGTCTGCACATAAAATACGATGCTGCAAAACAGTAAAAGCACCAGTACCGCTGCATAATGCTTTGCTGTATCCTTGTATGTTCTGTCCGAACGCATATTCTCACCCCTTCCTGCTTTGAGGATACCAACTTTTTCCCTATTCTGCAACCCCTTGGCATATATAGCACAACAAAAAAGCCCTGAGACTTTCATCTCAGAGCTCTTTGTTAAGTCGGCGACTACCTATTTTCACAAGCCGTTTCCAGCTAACTATCTTCGGCAC
>OGUG01000893.1_pt1 | contig 12876 bp, 11 predicted proteins | sample 1573711 | NCBI WGS metagenome assembly OGUG01 (sample SAMEA2582006, study PRJEB24529) | metagenome | biome: Human gut stool | place: China | collected 2011 | reverse complement strand
GCGAAAGCGTGTCTTGAATGTTTTTGTTAATTTTGAACAATTTAAAGAAGACTATAAGGAGTTTCGCAATTGGCTAGACAGATTTGAAGGAAAAGGAGAAAAAAGTATGGCATATTTGGATTGTTCAGTAAAAAGCTGCACCTACAACAATGAAGACGGCTGTTGCTGCAAAGGCGACATTCAAGTGGAGGGACGCGATGCAACCGAAGCACAGAGCACCTGTTGCGGAAGTTTCAAAGACCGCGGAACAAACGGTGCAGCCTGTAACGCATTAAAAGATGTTTCTAAGGAAATCGACGTTGCGTGTGAGGCAACACACTGCCGTTTCAATGAAAATGAGAAATGTCACGCAGATCATATCGGTATTTCCGGTGCCGGAGCCTGCACCTGTGGAGAGACAGAGTGCGCAAGCTTCGAGTGCAACTGTAAATATGAATAATTAATACAGGTATGAAACTGGTCTGCACATGCTCCATTTGTGCAGACCATAAAAAAGCAGGATAAGAAAATTTACATCTGTAAAGCAGGATTCCAGTGCTTTAAAACACAAAAACTACACAAAAAGTTTACAAAGATACCCTTGTTTCTTTTGCCGCGGAGATGTAGTATGGGAGTTGGAAAAACAAAAAGATTCCTGTTTGGAGGCGGTACTTATGAGAAAAAAATCACATATTTCACTGGCACGTTACATTGTAAATAATATGGAAGACAATGATCTGAAAAAACATAAATTATCTTTTTACATCGGAAGTGTCCTGCCGGACATTAAGCCATCTTTCGTCTATAAGCGCCATGAGATGGACGGAACTTACCCGGATATCAGACGCCATATTGAGCGCCTTTCCGAGGGCAGGAAACTGGTGGAGAAGAAAAAAGGGCGCAAGTATTACATGGATCTTGGACAGATCAGCCACTATCTGGCAGACTATTTTACCTATCCTCACAATAAGATCTATCCGGGAAGTCTGAAGGATCACTGTTCTTACGAGGAGAAGTTAAAGCGGGATTTGCGGAGATATATCAGGACGGACGCTGCAAAACCGCATAAAGCAGATCATCTGGAATTTAACAGTGCCAGAAATCTTTGCGATTTTATCCAGAAATCCCATGATGATTATCTTGTGAGAAAGCATGATGTGGAGGATGATATCCATCACATTGTGGAGGTGAACTACAAGGCAATGGAGACAATGATACATTTGCTCGCCGAGAAAAGGGCAGAATTCCGGTTAAAACATTCCTGAAAAATGAAAAACATACAAAAACGATAGGAAAACATACGAATCAAATATTAATTTTTTATGAACAGCGCATCCAAAGTCGAAAAATGGATGCGCTGTTTTTGTAGGAAATACGTGCAATTGTGAAAAAATCCGTTTGGAAATGTCGAATTTTGGAGAAAACTCATCACCTAATTCATTTGATTTTTGAATCTGCGGATAGTAATATGGAGAATATAAAAGAGAGGAAAAGAAAAAGGGGAAAAGAAAAAGGGACTATTCTCTGCTCCGGCAATTAGCAGAAATTTGAATTTGTAAAATTGCATTTTCCATTGAGGAAATCAGGAGGATTCATATGAGAAAGTTGAGTGAGTTACAGCAGGAAATCGAATCCGTTCGATTTGAACTGGATCAGGCACTTTTACGACAGGATAAGTTTGATAATTACTATCAAAAAAGTACAAAACTCGATCAGCTGATTGAAGAGTATATCGAGGAAACAGAAAGAAGTAAGTAGAGAAGAATGGAAAATAATGCCAAATCAGGAAATAACTGGTCTGGCATTATTTTTTTGCGCTAAAATATTGATTTTTTCTTAAGAATAGTCTAATATATGTTTAAAAGTGGTGGAAAGTGGTAGAGAATGGTTCGAAGTGGTGGCAAATGACCACAGAAATGGAAAATCAAGAGGAACCAGCTGCCGCACAAAGGCAGGTGATTGTGTCATGTTTATGGGAGAATACAACCACACAGTTGATCCAAAAGGCAGACTGATAGTTCCGGCAAAATTCAGAGAGCAGCTTGGCGATGAATTTGTAGTGACAAAGGGACTTGATGGATGCTTATTTGTGTATACGTCAGAAGAATGGCACAACATCGAAGAGAAATTCAGAAACATTTCCATGACTTCCAAGGATGCAAGAAAGTTTTCACGTTTCTTTTTTGCAGGAGCAGCTTCCTGTGAACTGGACAAGCAGGGAAGAATCCTTCTTCCACCAGTTTTAAGAGAATATGCAAATCTGACAAAAGATGTCGTTTTAGTCGGAGTCTTAAGCAGAGTGGAAATCTGGGACAAAGACAGATGGCAGGAGAATACATATGATGAAGATGAGATGGATGAGATTGCAGAACACATGGCAGATTTAGGGTTCAGCATCTGATCCACAGAGAATAAAAAAAGAGAGCCAGAGCAAAAGTCAGGCAGAGAGGATCACAATGGAATTTAATCATTATTCAGTATTACTAAATGAGACAATTGAAAATTTGAATATCAAGCCTGACGGAATCTATGTGGATGGAACACTTGGCGGTGGCGGACATGCTTACCAGGTGGCTTCACGGTTATCAGAAAAAGGCAGGCTGATCGGAATCGATCAGGACGCGGATGCAATCGCAGCCGCCGGAGAAAGATTAAAGGAATTTGGTGACAAGATCACCATTATCCGAAGCAATTACGCCAACATGAAAGAGGAACTTCACCGCATTGGCGTGGAAAAGGTGGATGGAATCGTGTTGGATCTTGGCGTATCTTCGTTTCAGTTAGATACACCGGAGCGTGGTTTTACTTACCGTGATGAGAATGCTCCACTTGATATGAGAATGGATGACAGACAGAGCCTGACTGCAAAAGATATTGTAAACGGATACAGTGAGATGGATCTTTACCGGATCATCCGTGATTATGGTGAGGACAAGTTTGCAAAAAATATTGCAAAACACATCGTGCAGGAGAGGGCAAAGAAACCGATCGAGACAACCGGAGAACTGACAGAAATCATAAGGGCTTCCATTCCAATGAAAGTTCAGGTGACCGGTGGACATCCGGCAAAAAGAACCTTTCAGGCAATCCGTATTGAGCTGAACAAAGAGTTAGAAGTACTGCAGAATAATCTGGATGATATGATCGACCTTTTGAATCCGGGTGGAAGAATCTGTATTATCACGTTCCATTCCTTAGAGGATCGTATTGTAAAGACGAATTTTAAACGAAATGAGAACCCATGTACCTGTCCGAGTGATTTTCCAGTGTGCGTATGTGGTAAAAAATCCAAGGGAAAGGTAGTTACAAGAAAACCAATCCTTCCTTCCGAGGAAGAATTAGAAGTGAACTCCCGTTCCAAGAGTGCAAAATTAAGAGTTTTTGAAAGGGTGTAGCAGATGCCGAACAGAACAGTAAATCACAACAATCGAAATAGAGCAGCCTATCAGGTAGATGGCAACACCGTACGCCGTATGGAGGCGATGCCGGATTACCGCAAAGAGCGCAGAGACAGACAGGAGCGGGAACGCGAGGAAGAGCTGAGAAAACGCAGACGTGCCGCAGCCAGAAATCAGGAAAAAGCGCTTCGCATGAGCAAAAGTTATGTTGTATTCCTGACAATGGCAGTGACCGTATTTGGCATTTTCTGTGGAGCTTATATTAAGCTTCAGTCCGATGTAACGGCAAGAATGAAAAAAATCGCAAGCTTAGAGAGCCAGGTGACAGACCTTAAGGCTGACAATGACGAGGCTTACAAGAGAATTAATACCGCAGTAGATCTCGATGCAATCAAGGAGAAGGCAATCAATGAACTTGGTATGTTTTATGCAACACAGGATCAGATCGTCTACTACTCTGTAGATAAGACAGACTACATGAATCAGTATAATGAAATCCCGCAATAGAGGGAATTTTCAGGCAAAAAAATAATTCGGGTGGTAGAATGGCAAAAAGAAGACCGAAAAAGCCGATGTTAAAGTTTCCAAAGCGTATGCAGAAAAAAATGATCGTCATGTTTACGGTTGTTGCAGCGCTTATGATCGGACTCATCGGAAGACTGATGTATATTGAATACACCAGTGGAGAAAAATATGAGAAAATCGTTCTGGCACAGCAGGGCTATGACAGCCAGACAATTCCTTATCAGAGAGGAGACATTGTAGACGCAAAAGGAACTGTGCTGGCAACCAGTATCGCAGTTTATAATGTGATTCTGGACTGCTCCGTTTTAAATGATGATGAAAAATATGTGGAGCCGACGATCAATGCGCTTGTAAGCTGCTTCCCGGATCTGACAAGTGAACAGCTTTATTCTTACCTGAAGGACTCTCCGGACAGCAGATACATTGTGCTTGCCAAGCGTTTGTCCTATGATACGATCCAGCCTTTTGTAAATCTGCAGGAGGAGCGGGATGAAAAGGGAAAACTGGTCAATCCATATATCAAGGGTGTCTGGTTTGAAAAAGAATACCAGAGACAATATCCATATGGAAAACTGGCAAGTTCCGTGATCGGGTTCACAACATCCGGTAACCTCGGAATTAATGGACTGGAAAATTATTATGATGACACGTTAAATGGAATTAACGGCAGACAGTATGGATATCTGAATTCGGACAGTAATTTTGAAAAAACGATCAAACCGGCAGTCAACGGCAATACGTTAGTGACAACGATCGATGCGACGATCCAGTCGGTGGTAGAGAATAAAATACAGGAGTTTAATGAGGCCTATACAGATGGTTACAGAGAGGGTGAGGGCGGAGCAACAAGAATCGGCGTGCTCATCATGAAACCGGACAATGGCGATGTCCTTGCAATGGCACAGTATCCAAATTACGATCTGAGCAATCCATGGGATTTATCTGAGTATTATACACAGGAAGAGATCGATGCGATGGATGATGATGCGAGACTCGAAGCGTTAAATCAGTTGTGGCAGAACATATGTCTGACCTATACTTATGAGCCGGGATCAACGGCAAAACCATTTACGGTTGCAGCCGGGCTTGAGACAGGAACACTGTCGACCAATGATACCTTTTTCTGTGATGGAGCCGAACAGCTCAGCGGATTTACCGTAAAATGTGTTGCCTATAGAAAAGGTGGACACGGAGTGCAGACTTTGGAACAGACATTGATGAATTCCTGTAATGATGCCCTGATGCAGATGTCCTACCGGATCGGGGCAGAGAATTTCACGGAGTACCAGCAGATTTTTGGATTTGGACAGAAAACGAACATCGATCTTCCGGGAGAATCGAGAACAGATTCCCTGATTTACACATTGGATACAACATCACAGCTGAGTCTTGCAACCAATGCTTTCGGACAGAACTTTAATACCACGATGATCCAGCTTGGAACTGCTTTCTGTTCTCTGGTCAATGGCGGTAAGTTATATCAGCCGAGAGTGGTAAGCAAGATCACGGATCAGAATGGAAATACGATTCAGGATATTTCTCCGACGTTGCTGCGTGAAACTGTATCTAAGACAACAAGTGATACATTAAAACAATACATGTACTCAACCGTGACATCCGGTACCGGAAATACGGCAAAAGTAGACGGTTACTCCATGGGAGGTAAAACCGGAACGGCACAGAAAGTGCCGCGTGATGGTGTGAACTATCTGGTTTCTTTTATCGGTTTTGCACCGGTGGACGATCCTCAGTTAATGATCTACTGTTTTGTGGATGAGCCGAACTCGCAGGATCAGCCACACAGCACATTTGCACAGAATATTGTGAGGGAGATTTTAGAAGAAGTACTTCCTTATATGAATATTTATCCGGATGAGGAGACGACAGGCTTACATTCTGGGTGGGATATTACCGGAACAGATACAGGCGCAGCCGCTGTGACAGACCGTGTGACAGGAAATATGGAAAATATTCCGGAGGAAGAACCGGAAGGAACAGATGATGTGCCGGATACCATGGAAGATATTCCGGGAGCCGAGGAAAACAACGAAGAAAACGCCGAAAATGATGGTGTAAATGCAGAAGAAGCAGGAACAACATCCGATAACAGTGAATAGAAACATAACCTCATAAAAGTTGGAATAAAATGCAAGGAAGACTTTTATGAGGTTTTTGTTTTATGTATCGGAATAAGACCTTTAACCGCAAAAAGGTAATGATCGTATTCGTGGCAGTTTTTTTTATCATGATGTTTCTGATTGGAAGACTGGTATATCTGATGATCTTCTGCTCCGAATATTATGGAAATAAAGCGGAGAATCTTCATGAGAGGGAACGTGATATTAAGGCGGCACGGGGAAAACTTTTGGATGCAAACGGCACAGTGCTTGCCACAAACAAATCTGTGTGCACGATCTCCGTGATCCATAACCAGATAGAAGAACCCGAGAAAGTCATTGAGATGCTTGTGAGAGAACTTGGTATTCCGGAAGAGACTGCGAGAAAGCGCGTGGAGAAAGTCAGTTCCATCGAGCGTGTGAAAACAAATGTCGCAAAGGAGACCGGGGATGCAATCAGAGCCTATGGACTCTCCGGAGTGAAAGTGGATGAGGATTATAAACGATATTACCCTTATGGGACGCTCGCTTCCAAAGTGCTTGGATTTACCGGAGCTGACAATCAGGGCATTTTGGGACTTGAGGTAAAGTATGATGAATATCTTCAGGGAACCAACGGGAAAATCCTCACGTTAACCGATGCAAGGGGAATAGAGATCGAGAATGCCGGGGAGAGCAGATTAGAACCTGTGAACGGTTATGATCTTTGCTTATCCTTAGACCGCAATATTCAGATGTACTGTGAGCAGGCGGCAAAAAAGGTCTGCACAAAAAAGTCAGCGGACAGTGTTTCCGTGATCGTGATGAACCCGCAGAACGGCGAACTTATGGCGATGGTGAATTATCCTGAATTTGACCTGAACGATCCGTTTACGCTGGTTGGAGACACCAGAGAATCCGTGTCAGCGGAAGAAAAACAGAATCTGTTGAATAAAATGTGGCGAAACCAGTGTATCAGTGATACCTACGAGCCGGGTTCCACATTTAAGATTATTACGGCAGCGGCAGCGCTAGAAGAGGGAGTGGTAAAACTGGACGATGCATTTTTCTGTCCGGGTTATAAAATAGTGGAGGACAGAAGAATCCGGTGCGCGAGAACGACAGGGCACGGTGCGGAAACATTTGAGACAGGGATCATGAACTCCTGCAACCCGGTTTTTATGGAACTTGGCGAGCGGTTAGGCGCGGAAAACTTTGCCGGTTACTTTAAGCAGTTCGGGCTGTTATCCAAAACAAATATTGATCTTCCGGGGGAAGCGGGAACAATCATGCATAAGACGGAAAATATTGGACCGGTGGAACTTGCGACAATCTCGTTTGGGCAGTCGTTTCAGATTCCCCCCATCCAGCTTGTCACGACGGTATCTTCTATTATTAATGGGGGAACGCGCGTGACACCACATTTTGGCGTAAGCGTGCAGGATGCGGACGGAAATACAGTAAAAACGTTCTCCTATGAAACGCATGAGAATATCTGCACAGCAGAAACTTCGGAAACGATGCGCTATCTGCTGGAGAAAGTGGTGTCAGAGGGAACCGGAAAAAATGCCAAAATTGAGGGCTTTTCCATCGGCGGAAAGACAGCAACCTCACAGACACTTCCAAGAAGCGACCATAAATACATTTCATCGTTTCTCGGATTTGCGCCCGCTGACAATCCGCAGGTGCTTGTGCTTGTTGTTATTAACAATCCGCAGGGGATTTATTACGGCGGAACGATCGCTGCTCCTGTGGCGAAGGAAATATTCGAAAACATTTTGCCTTACCTTGATAAATGAGATGAAATAACGTATACTAGTTAGGCGAATTGAACGTTAGAAAAAATACAAGAGGTGTTTAGTCATGGATTATGAAATAGTGATACCAGTTTTGATTTCTTTTGCAATCAGTGCAATTTTAGGACCGATCGTGATCCCCTTTTTGAAACGGTTAAAGGTGGGGCAGACGGAGCGTAAAGAGTTGGAATCCCATTTGAAGAAAAATGGAACCCCGACTATGGGTGGACTTATGATACTGGCAAGTATTATCATTACCTCCCTGTTTTATGTCAAAGATTATCCGAGAATTATCCCAATCCTTTTTATGACCGTAGGATTCGGTGTGATCGGTTTTCTGGATGATTATCTGAAGGTAGTGCTTCGCAGATCAGACGGACTGCTCCCGTGGCAGAAGATGATCTTACAGTTTATTGTGACAACAGTATTTGCAGTTTACATGGTGCGTTATTCCGGAATTGAACTTACTATGTTGATTCCATTTTCCGGCGGAAAGTACTTGAATATCGGATGGCTTGCGATTCCGCTACTTTATTTTGCAGTGATCGGAACTGTAAATGGTGTGAATTTTACGGATGGTGTGGATGGGCTTGTGTCAAGCGTTACGATCATGGTTGCAACCTTTTTTTCGGTTGTGGCGATCGGAACAAATGCAGGGATCGCACCAATCACCTGTGCAGTAGCAGGAGCCCTGCTTGGATTCTTATTATTTAATGTGTATCCGGCAAGTGTTTTCATGGGAGATACCGGTTCCCTGGCACTGGGCGGCTTTGTTGTAGCAACTGCCTATATGCTCCAGATGCCATTATATATCCTGATCGTTGGACTGATTTATCTGGCAGAAGTCATATCTGTTATGGTTCAGGTTACTTATTTTAAATACACTAAGAAAAAAACAGGTGTTGGAAAGCGGATTTTCAGAATGGCTCCGCTCCATCATCATTTTGAGCTTGGTGGATGGTCAGAGACGAGAGTTGTCGCAGTGTTTGCAATCGTGACAGCACTGCTTTGCATGCTTGCATTATTAGGCTTATAAATCGCATTGGAAAATTGCAAAATGACCTGCCGGATTCGGACAGGAGATTGGAAGGATAAGACGATGAATTTAGAAGGAAAAAGAGTGTTAGTAGTAGGTTCTGGAAAAAGCGGAGTTGCAGCCGCAGAACTGCTCAGAAAAAAAGGAATCACATTTGTACTTTTTGATGGAAATAAAGATTTAGATGTGACAGCATTGATCGAGAAAAATCCGGTATTTGCCGGAGCAGAGATCCTTTTGGGAGAACTTGCACCGGAAGATATGGCGCGCATTGATCTTGTTGTGTTAAGTCCGGGCGTGCCGACAGACCTTCCGATGGTCAATGAACTTCGAAACAGACAGATTCCAATCTGGGGCGAAATTGAACTTGCCTATCATTTTGCAAAAGGAAGAATTATTGCAATTACCGGAACAAACGGAAAAACTACGACAACTTCGCTTGTGGGTGAGATCATGGCGAATTATTTCGATGATGTGAAAGTGGTCGGCAATATTGGAATCCCATACACATCGGTAGCGGCAGACACGACAGAGGATACTGTGACAGTCGCAGAGATCAGCAGCTTTCAGTTAGAGACAACACATGAGTTTGCGCCGGAAGTGACAGCTATTTTAAATATCACACCGGATCATCTGAACCGTCATCATACGATGGAATGTTATATCGAGACAAAAGAGAGCATTACAAAGAATCAGACCGCCGGGGATACCTGTGTGTTGAATTATGAGGATGAAGTGCTGCGCAGGTTTGGCGAGACACTTCAGACAAAAGTTGTATTTTTCAGCAGCAAGCGCAGACTGGAAAAGGGACTTTATCTGGACGGAGAAGATATTTTTTATGCAGACGGCACAACGGACACAAAAGTGATCAATGTAAATGAGCTGAATATTTTAGGAAAACACAATTATGAGAATGTCATGGCGGCAGTCGGAATGTCGGTAAGCTTTGGCGTACCGATGGATAAAATTGTGGAAGTGCTGAAACGTTTCCAGGCAGTCGAGCATAGAATTGAGTATGTGACAGAAAAACGCGGCGTGAAGTTTTACAATGATTCCAAGGGAACAAACCCGGATGCGGCAATCCAGGGAATCCGCGCGATGAACCGTCCGACACTGTTGATCGGTGGAGGTTATGACAAACAGTCTGAATATGATGAGTGGATTGAGAGTTTTGACGGCAAGGTGAAAAAACTCGTGCTGATCGGTCAGACGAAGGAAAAGATTGCGGAATGTGCGAAGAAACATGGCTTTGAGGATGTCATACTCTGTGATACATTTGAGGAGGCAATTGACACCTGTTATGCAAACGCAGTGAGCGGGGATGCGGTATTGCTTTCCCCTGCATGTGCAAGCTGGGGCATGTTCGCAAACTATGAGGAGCGCGGACGCATTTTTAAGGAATACGTGCGCAATCTGGCAGAATAAAAAATGTCAGGCATAATGGCATGACGTGCAGTAAATAAGAAATGAGGAATTGGAATGGCAAGAGGTCAGCAGACGGAAAAGAAAAAAAAGCCAATTAAATATTTCGATTACAGTCTTTTGTTTCTGATCATTTTTCTTTTGTGTTTTGGATTGGTCATGTTGTACAGTACCAGTTCCTATGCAGGTTCCAATAAGTTTGGGGATGCTTCCTATTTTGTAAAAAAACAGTTGTTTGCAACAGGACTGGGGATCGTGGGTATGTATATCGTATCTAAGATCCCATATCGGTTCTGGATGAAGGTGAGTTCCATGGCGTATCTGGCAGCTATCGTGCTCTGTACCGCCGTTATTTTTATTGGTACAGAGGCAAACGGTCAGGCGAGATGGTTAAAAATCGGGCCGTTATCTTTCCAGCCGTCAGAGTTTGCCAAGTTTGCGGTTATTATTTTTCTGGCAACGGTTATTTATAAGACACCACAGAAAATGGGTGAATTCATGAGCCTTGTCAAGATAATGGCAATTGTGCTTCCAATCGTTGCAGTGGTCGCCTACAATAACTTAAGTACAGCGATCATTATACTTGGAATTGCAGTCTGTATGTTGTTTGTTGCCAGTCCGAAGTATTCCCACTTTGTGTTGATGGCAGCGGCAGTCGGTGTGGTAGGTGTTGTTTTCATCAGTTTTGAGGCATACCGGATGGATCGTATCAAGATCTGGCTGAATCCGGAAGCCTACGAGAAGGGTTATCAGACCTTACAGGGACTGTATGCGATCGGTTCCGGCGGTTTATTTGGAAAAGGGCTTGGCGAGAGTATGCAGAAGCTGGGATTTATTCCTGAGGCGCAGAATGATATGATTTTCTCTGTTATCTGTGAGGAACTTGGACTTTTTGGCGCGGTGTGCGTGATCTTATTGTTTCTGCTGATGATCTGGAGATTTATGATCATTGCCAATAATGCGTCAGACCTTTATGGGGCGCTGGTCGTGGTTGGTATTATGGCGCATTTGTCCATCCAGGTTATTTTAAATATTGCGGTTGTGACCAATACGATCCCGAATACCGGTATTTCACTGCCGTTTATCAGTTATGGAGGTACTTCGGTTTTATTCCTGCTTGCAGAGATGGGGCTTGCGCTTTCCGTGGCAAAGGGAATTAAATTTGAGGTTAATTAAATATGATAAAAGAAGAGAGAAGAAGAAAAAAGCGCAGAAAGATAGGATTGTACATCCTGTTGATATTGATTCTGCTTATCGCAGCGGGCGTTTTCATTGTCATGAATGTTTTTACCGTGGAAAACGTTGTCGTGGAGGGAAATGAACTGTACAGCTCCACACAGATTGAAAACATGGTGCTGAATGATGAATATTCCTGGAATTCCCTGTATGTAGATCTGAAATACAGATTTGTGGATATCGGGGAAGTTCCGTTTGTAGATACGATGGAGGTTTCACTGGACAATCCCCATACCGTACATATTAAAGTTTACGAAAAAGGAATGCTCGGCTATCTTTATATTAATTCCATTGGTCAGAATGCTTATTTTGACAAAGATGGATTTGTAGTCGAGACATCTACGGAAGTGATTGACGGTGTGCCAAAGATCACAGGAATCTCCTGTGAGGAAGTGGTACTTTATGAGAAACTGCAATTAGAGAACAGTGATATTTTGCGGGATTTACTGAACCTGACACAGACTTTGAAAAAATATAATCTGCTCCCGGATGAGATCCAGTATGACAGTAACATGGAGCCGGTGCTTTACTATGGAACGATCCAGGTGAAAATTGGTTCTGAGGACAACCTGTCGCAGAAAGTTGTGAGGTTATCCATTATTTTGCCACAGCTTGACGGACTTAGCGGCACACTCCATTTAGAGACATGGACACCGGAGACGACCGACATTATCTGGGACAGGGCAGAAGAACAACCAGAAACAGAAGAGGAGACGACAGAAGAGCCTTCTGAGGAGCCGTCGGCAGATACACCAGCGGAAGAACAACCTGCACAGGATGTGCCGGCAGAGAATACACCGGCCGAAGAGCAGCAGCCAGCCGAAAATGCACCGGCGGAGGATATGCCGCCAGTGGAACAATAAAAACCGTAAAAAAACTTGATTTTTTTTGAAAAAGCGGTTGATTTGTTGTAGGAAAAATTATATTATAGATTATAAGAGTTAAAAAACGCAAAATATAGTATGATTTCGAGAGTAGATAACTAAACAAAGTAGAAATGGGCTTGTCTGGTTATCATATTTGACATAAATATAGGGAGATATGAAGGAGGAACTACCTTGCTGGAAATTAGAACAACAGAAGCAGATGCCAGTGCAAAAATTATCGTGATCGGAGTTGGAGGAGCTGGTAATAATGCTGTAAATAGAATGATCGATGAAAATATTGGTGGTGTTGAGTTTGTTGGTATCAACACAGATAAGCAGGCATTACAGTTATGTAAGGCACCGACATTGATCCAGATCGGCGAGAAGCTTACCAAAGGGCTTGGTGCAGGAGCACAGCCTGAGGTTGGACAGAAAGCAGCGGAAGAGAGTGCAGAGGAATTATCGGCTGCAGTGAAAGGTGCAGACATGGTTTTCGTTACCTGTGGTATGGGTGGCGGAACC
>OGUG01000888.1_pt1 | contig 12946 bp, 10 predicted proteins | sample 1573711 | NCBI WGS metagenome assembly OGUG01 (sample SAMEA2582006, study PRJEB24529) | metagenome | biome: Human gut stool | place: China | collected 2011 | reverse complement strand
TGTCTGTCTGTCTGTCTGTCTGTCTGTCTGTCTGTCATGAGTGTGCTGCCTGTTTCAGCAAATGTCAAGAGCAAATCACGATAATATTCATATTGCTTCTGTCGTGCTTCAATTTCGGCTGGCAAGCCAATATTCAGGTCAGTGCAAATAGCTTCAAGATTATCAAGGACATTAACCAAACGATTTTGCACTTCAAGCGGCGGAATCGGAACAATAACTTTTTTCATTTTAGATGCCAAAATATGTTTAACTGTACCCCCCGTTGTTATTGCATCCAATTTTTTTCTTCCCTCATAAGAATGAAAATAGTAAACAATATATTTCGAATTACACTTGCCTCCATTACTCATAACTATTAAGGCATGACAATTTGCCCCCGCATATGCCTCTCCTACAACAGCGCACTCCCCAACATGTCCAGACTGAACCATAATTATGTCATCCGATTTCAATTCAGTTCTATTATGTTTTTCATGAAACTCCTTTGACACATATACGACATCTTCATTACTGATAAAGCCATCATGAACATTAGTACCTCTAAGATATAAGACACCATTTTCTTTATTAGAAAAAAACGGAGTAACCGTACCAACAAATCCATTGCGTATATCTGGATATAATTCACCCAGAGGAAGATATTTCACTTTATTTTCTGAGAATGTCAGTAATTTGTCTCTGTAAAATTCATACTGTTTCTTCCGAGCTGTAAGCTCGGCTGTAAGCTCGGCTGTAAGTAACGTGAACGAGTCCAAAATATGAACTATTTCACATTGTACCTCCAGAGGAGGTACAGGCAACTTATACTTCATAACCACATCCTTATCGCCTCTCGGCATTTTAGCTCCCCTTGAATTTTGTACATCATATAAGAAAAATTTTTCTGAAGAAATTATATAATACAAAAATTCGGGAGTGATTTCAGTTCGGTCATTGATTTGAATTGCTAATACATCCCCATTGGTTCCTCCAATACAATCTGACAACCATATTTTTCTCAAATATGGTCTGATATTACCTATTAGAATATCTCCAATTTCAAACCGAATTACTTTTCCACTGTTTGGTACGCTACTAGCAACAGTTTTCCCCTGCTTATTTTGAAGTAGGTTTTCAACTCCTACATAAGTATTTTTATCAATCTCAGTAATGTCAATCCTTTTTTTTGCATAATGTGCAATCTCATTCAGTTTCTTATATTGCACTCCAGCCGGACAAAGTTCTTCAATCAACTCATCTAATTTACTCATCGCATTCTCCTCACTATTTTTTCATGCGAATAATCTTCAACTTGCTTTCTTAGTATATATTCATCACTCTCTATATAGCTATCATCATATTTAACCTTTGCTATTGGTGAAAAGTAATATCCATATCTCGACAATGCTGGAATATAATCACTCCCACTGGCACATATCACTTTTGCTGTGTTTTTTCCTTTTTTGTCTCCTAAGCGTAAGCTTACCTCACGAAGTGAAAGCTTCTTAAATCCATTTTCAAAGAATAAAAAACAAACGCCTCCTTCTTTAGCTTCCGATTTATATGCAAGACAGTCCGGTTTCTCATATCCTATTCTATCAATAATTTCTTTCTCATCATTTGTAAGTTCTTCATGGTTACCAACTTTTTTCAAAATTTTATCAAATCCAAAATGAATACCATCAATTATTCGAAGACTTTCTGCCGGATAAATTGTAGGTACAAAACTACTTCCGTCATCATATGCCCAAAATGTCAAAATATTATTACTAGACCCCCACTTTTTTATTTCTGTCCTTGCTGTTTGAGGGCAGTCTGCCCAATATGACAATTTTTGTCCGGGAAAGAGATTTGAATATCTATTATCTCTTTTACTCACCCTAAGATTCCCTTCATGAAGCGCACTCACAGTTTTTCCATAGTAATTATCTTTAAACTCAATGCATCTAAAAAAATCAAATTCATGAGATTTTAATATAGGTAATTCTTCATGTTTTAATATATTAACACCAAAAGACTGGTTTGGAAAAAGCTTTCCCATAAAATCACACCTCAATTTCTGCGATGATCTTATCAATTTCATCACGAAGCACTTGCTCACGAGCAACAATTTCCTTAATTTCCGCATTCAACTTCACGATATCAATTTTCTCTCTTGTATCTTCTGCTTCAACATACGTGGATACAGACAAATTATAATCATTGCCGGATACTTCTTCATAGCTTGCCAGATGTGCAAAATGCTCTACTTCTTCACGCTTAGCAAACACATCCACGATACGGTCAATATTTTCTGGTGTCAGCTTATTGTTGTTAGTAACCTTCACGCACTCGCTTGTAGCATCAATAAATAGTGTCTTGTTGTCTGCCTTGTTCTTTTTCATTACCATGATACAGGTTGCAATCGAAGTGCCAAAAAACAGGTTGCTTGGTAACTGAATAATACAATCAATATAGTTATTATCCACCAGATATTTACGGATTTTCTGCTCAGCACCACCACGATACATAATCCCCGGAAAACATACAATGGCAGCAGTTCCGTTAGACGCAAGCCATGACAGACTGTGCATAATAAACGCCATATCCGCTTTGCTCTTAGGTGCCAGAACTCCAGCCGGAGCAAAACGAGGGTCATTGATGAGCAGTGGATTTTCGTCTCCCGCCCACTTAATAGAATACGGTGGATTAGACACGATCAACTCAAATGGCTCATCATCCCAGTGCTGAGGACTGAGCAATGTATCTTCACAAGCTATATCAAATTTATCAAATCCCACATCATGCAGGAACATATTAATACGGCACAGGTTGTAGGTTGTAATGTTAATCTCCTGTCCATAAAAACCATTACGGATAGCATCCTTACCAAGAATTTTCTCAGCCTTCAGAAGCAATGACCCTGAACCGCAAGCCGGGTCATACACTTTATTAATTTCTGTTTTTCCTACTGTTCCAAGACGTGTAAGCAATTCAGACACATCTGCCGGAGTAAAAAACTCTCCACCAGATTTTCCGGCATTCGATGCGTACATGGTCATGAGATACTCATACGCATCACCAAAGGCATCAATAGAATGATCTTTCACATCTCCCAGATTCATTTCACCTACGCCATTCAGCAGCTTTACAAGTTTTTCATTACGCTTTGCAACGGTAGAACCCAGTTTATTGCTGTTTACATCATAGTCATCAAACAGTCCGGCAAAGTCGCTCTCTGCCTCACTGCCTTTCGCTGATTCCTCAATGTGGCGGAACACACGCTCCAGTGTTTCATTTAAGTTTTCATCATTCGCAGCATTAGCACGGACATTACAGAAAAGTTCACTCGGAAGGATAAAAAATCCCTTTTCCTCTACCAGTCCTTCTCTTGCTTCTTCTGCATCCTCATCCGACATTTTTGCAAAGTCAAAATCGGTGTTACCTGCATCAATCTCACCGCTGTTTATGTAATTACACAGATTTTCAGAAATATAACGATAGAACATCGTGCCAAGAACATAATTTTTGAAGTCCCAGCCATCGACTGCTCCACGCAACTCATCTGCAATTGCCCATATTGCACGGTGCAGTTCATCACGTTCCTGTTCCTTTTTGGTATCAACCATTCTCTTTTCCTCCGTTATCCTCTGGTACAAATTCCAGAATATCGTCAACGCCACAGTTTAGAACACGGCATATACTCTCTACGTTTTCGAGGGAAATATACCCATTACGTTTCAGCCGTGTGATGTTATTTGCGGAGAAGCCAGCCTCCTGCTGCAACTGTGCATTTGTCATATTTTTTTCTATCAGTAAATGGAATAATTTTTTATAACTGACCGCCATATCATCCCTCCATTATTTTGTCAAAAATATAAGAAAATCATATCACGAAAACGTGATTTTTTCAATTTCACAAAAAAAATCACTTCGTTTCAAAATCCAGAAACGAAGTGATTACACACAATTTTTCTATATTTTCGACTTTAGATCGTCACTCATAACAATCCCGTAATATCACACCTTTTTATATGCCATATTTTGCCTCAATTTCGTCCAACATTATAAAAATATGCAGTCTACACATTTATCCTGCCGTGGCATGCCAAAATATTACTGTGCCACAGTTCCATCCGTCGCCTGTGCTGCCGGATCTGCAGTGGTATCTGTGCCTCCCGCCGGCGCCGTCTGGTCTGCCGCAGGCTGCTGTGCAGCCGCTGCAGCGCCACTCTTTAAGGCTGCCAGTGCTGCCTCATCATCCACAAGTGTCTGATAATTGGTAACATAACTCTTTGCTGTATCAGATAACGCATCGTATGCTGTCCTTGCAGCCACGATAACAGGTTCGCTTTCTAATGTAACAGTTCCGATACTGTTGATCGTATTGACAACCGCAGCTGCCTCTTTCTGTTTCACACTGTCACTTTCCGTTCCCGGAAGATTATAAACCAATACGCAGTAACCCTTGTCGATCGTCTCATAAATCTTCTTTGCTGCCGCATATGGAAGATTGATGCATCCATGGGAACCTCTTGTCTTATAAATGTCTCCACCAAATGCTTTTCTGGATGTCAGATCATGCATTCCGATATCTCCGTTAAATGGCATCCAGTATGTAACCGGCGTCTCATAATCCGGTCCGCGCAGTACGGCATTCATGGTTTTATAGGTAAGCATAAATGCTCCACCCGGTGTTGTATGCCCTTTTGCCACGTTTCCGGATACAAAGTCAGACTCTGTCACCAGCACCCCATCTTTATATACAAACAAATGCTGTGAAGTGAGATTGATCTCCACATAGGAATTACCGTAATCATTTTCGCCATGGCTGTTCGCAGTCTGGGAATAAACCGGTTCACGTTCCACTTTTTTTCCGGCTTTCAGATCATCTAAAATCTGTGCCACTTCCTCGGAATTGTTGATTTTCCATCCATAAGGTCCATTGGAGATCGTCACAGTGGAACCATAAGATGTTTTCAACTCTTTCGGTTTATAACAGGTATTATATTTACTTGCAAGCTCCTTTACAAAGGAAAGAACACCTTCCTCGTCCACCACAAGATATAAATCATCGTCCACGGAAAGCCACTCGGAAATACACTCCCCATCCAGCACTTCTTTTGCAACGTCAAAATCATAAGTGATCGTAGTTCCCACATAGCTGTTCATCTCATCAATGACTGCCAGCAGTTTTTCATTGTCATCTTCGACCTCCGGCTTCACATAACATTCTGCCTCATCCAGATCAAGTTCATCTGCGAGAACTAAAATGGAATCCTCCACCGCTTTTTTGAAGGCATTTTTATCAATGGTCGTACCGTAATCTGCCGGAACTAAAGAATAGCCATCTGCCGTATACGCTGAAACTGTTGCATCCACCGGTTCGCGCTGTGCGCCAGCCTGCATACAGTTTAACGCCTGAAGCTCGCTGTCCAGTGCATCCTCATCAAATGTCACAACCTTAGCCAGCTCCAGATTCTCATGTTTAAACAGTGTGACCACCCATGCGAAACCATTCTGTCCATTCAATAATTCTTCCACTTCGCCATTAAACACCGGTGCAATGTGAATGGAATCTCCTGCAATGCTTTCCCGTCCATCCTCACGTTCCACAAGATCCAGCACATAGCTGTCGATCTCCTCTGTGATGAGCTGCTCCATCTTTTCCACCGACTTACCACCGGCTTTTATTCCATCGATGGTCGTACCAAAGCAGAAATGGCTCTGGAAAAAGATTCCAAATCCGACATAAATAACTGCCAGACACGCCACCACAACACCTGCGATGACAAAAAACTTCTTTTTGTCTGCGGATTTTCCTGCTGCATTGTTCTGCGTCAGATCCTTTTTTTCTTTTTTCATATTTTTTCCTCTCACTCTTTTGTAGCTTATTCAAAAAGGCGTATCCATATGCGCCTGTTTTCAGTCAGACCATACTCTATTATAGGTAGAAAAAGGGCTTTGTCAACAATTTGCGGCAATCGTAATATTTGCGTAATGAATTTGTTTTAATTCGTAACAATAACGGGAAAAGTGTCATTCCGCCATGTTTGTAAGGTTGCACAAAAACCTGCCGTTTACCTTAAGAAATCTTTAAATATTCAATAATCTTTCTTAAAAAAAGAGAAAGGGAATTGTTTCCTGAAAATCACTATGCTATAATCGCACAATGTAAGGAAAAGAATTTAATTTCATATAAAAATCTGTTAGGAAGGTGATATTTTGAAGACAGATATGAAAAGCAGACTCAATGCTTTTATCGAGAAAAATAAACATGGTTTTTTACTTCTTTATTTTTGTATCTATTTTCCATGGTTTCATCATCTGGAACGAACTGTGACCACACATTTTCATGTGATCCATACCGCATTGGATGATATGATCCCATTCTGTGAATACTTTATTGTTCCTTATCTTTTATGGTTTGGATATGTCGCATGGGCAGTCGGATATTTTTATCTCAAAAATAAAGATGAATATTTTAAACTCTGTGTAATGCTTTTTACCGGAATGACCGTTTTCCTTGTGATTTCAACGATCTATCCGAATGGTCACTATTTAAGACCGGCTTATTTCGAACACAATAATATTTTTACCCAGATGGTAGAATGGCTGTATACAACGGATACACCGACAAACCTGTTTCCGAGCGTGCATGTCTTCAACTCCATCGCCGTGAATATCGCCGTATGGCACAGTGACAATTTCAAAAACAACAAAGTGGTACGCTATGGTTCCGCCATTTTGATGGTACTCATTATCTTATCCACAATGTTTTTAAAACAGCACTCTGTTTTCGACGTTGTCACCGGTATGGTACTTGCCGTATTTATGTACTCCGTTGTATACACAACCAACTGGGCTGCTGTCACCGCTGCAAAACCGGTGCGCAAGCCAGGACGGATCTGACCCTGTATTTACCACAATTTCAGCAGCCGGATTCCTGTTTTCATCACTTTATACTTCACATCCTCAAGTTCTGCTGCGGCATTTTTCAGCTCCTTGCGGATTTCAATATGCTGCGGGCAATGCGTCTCACACTTTCCACAGGAAATACACTGGGATGCACTGCCCGTATCTTTTCGAAATGCAGTACACTGCAGATAATCTCTTCTTCCCGATTTTTTCCCCTCGGAATACATTGCATTATAACAGCGGAATGTGCCCGGAATATCCACTCCACGCGGACATGGCATACAATATCCACATCCGGTGCAGCCGACCTTCACATTTTTCTTAATCTCAGCTTTTACTTTTTCGATCAGCTCCTGATCCGATTCTGTAAGACATCCCACCAGTGACTCGCTCGCTGTTTTTACATTCTGTTCTACCATCTCCATGGAATTCATGCCGGAGAGCACACAGGTAACTTCCGGCTGGTTATACAGCCATTTCAGTGCCAGTTCTGCCGGGGTACGATGTTGTTCGTCCTTACGGAATAATTCTTTTGCCGGCTCTGGGAGCAGATTCACCAGACGACCGCCTCGTAACGGTTCCATAATGATGACCGGAAGTCCCTTCTTATTCGCATAGCGCAGTCCTTCCACACCAGCCTGAGAATGTTCATCCATATAATTGTACTGGATCTGACAGAAATCCCAGTCGTAAGCATCTACTAACTGACAGAACATCGCGGAATTACCGTGATAGGAAAATCCGATCTGCCGAATCTGCCCGGACGCTTTCTTCTCCCTGATCCACTCTTCCATCCCCAGTTTTTTCAATTTCTCCCAGGTTGGAATGTCCGTCAGCATATGCATGAGGTAATAATCAATGTAATCGGTCTGCAGGCGGCGCAGTTCCTCCTGAAACATTTTTTCCACGCCATCGATCGACTTGATCAGATAATGCGGAAGCTTTGTGGCAAGGTTGATTTTCTCCCTGCAATGATTCCGGTGTAAAATTTCTCCCACTGCCACTTCATTTCCAGCATACACGTAGGCAGTGTCAAAATAATTGACCCCCGCCGCAATTGCCGCCATCACTTCTTTTTCTGCTTTGTCAAGGTCTGCGCTGTTCCCCTTTTTCGTAAAACGCATACAGCCGTAGCCAAGCGCAGAAATATCGTTTCCATATTTATCTTTCCGATATTGCATGCTGCTATCTCCTCTCGGTGTTTAATGCCTCCAGTTCTTCCATCCAGATCCGTGCAGACGCATCCGAAGGCATACGCAGATCTCCACGCGGAGAGACAGCAACGCTTCCGACTTTTGGTCCATCCGGCAGGCAGGAACGTTTGAACTGCTGTGCAAAAAATCTGCGGTAAAAAGTTTTTAACCATTTCAAAATGGTTTCATCATCATAAGTTCCCGCAAAAGCAACTTTCGCCAGACGGTAAATCTTTGCCGGCGCATAGCCAAGACGAAGCATATGATACAGATAAAAATCATGTAATTCGTAAGGTCCGACCAAATCTTCGGTCTTCTGGGAAATCTTCCCATCCTCCGGCGGTAAAAGTTCCGGTGAAACCGGTGTATCCAAAACATCTAGAAGAACTGCTTCCAGCTCTTTATCGCCACAGGTATCCGCATAATAACGGACAAGATGGCGTACCAGTGTCTTTGGAACAGACGCATTCACTGCGTACATGGACATATGATCTCCGTTGTAAGTTGCCCAGCCGAGTGCCAGCTCCGAAAGATCGCCTGTACCGATGACCATGCCTCCGGTCTTATTTGCAATGTCCATAAGAATCTGGGTTCTCTCACGTGCCTGTCCATTCTCGTAAGTCACATCATGTACTTTCGGATCCTGTCCGATATCCCGGAAATGGATATTGACTGCATCCCTGATACTGACTTCCATAAAGTCCGCATTGAGGCATTTGATGAGGCTGACCGCATTATCGTAAGTCCGGTCAGTTGTTCCAAATCCCGGCATTGTCACAGCCTTAATATTTTTATGGTCCATGCCAAGCAGATCAAATGCGCGCACCGTCACAAGCAGCGCCAGCGTAGAATCCAATCCACCGGAGATACCGATCACGGCAGATTTGCAGTGTGTGTGCTCCAGACGTTTTTTCAGTCCCATCGCCTGAATGGATAAAATCTCATCACAACGGCGCTCTCTGTCTGTCTTACTGCCCGGAACAAACGGCATTGGATCAATGTATCTGGTCAGTTCCGTCTCTTCTATTTTCAATGCAAATGGAATTTCCGTGTAACCGTCCATTCTGGTTTCAAATGTAGTCATTCTGCGGCGCTCTGCATTCAGACGCAGAACATCAATCTCCGAATAAACTGTTTCATTCGCAAAACGCTTTGCTTTCTTTAAAATCCTTCCATTTTCCGCAATGATATTATGCGCGGAATAGACGACATCCTGCGTGGATTCCCCATCTCCGGCACTCGCATAAATATAGCCGCACAGCAGCCTTGCAGACTGTCCGCCAACCAGCTCCTCGCGATAAATGTCTTTTCCGGTCGTCTCATCCGATGCTGACAGATTGACAATGACATTCGCACCGTTTAACGCATGACGGATACTCGGTGGTTCCGGCGTCCAGAGATCCTCGCAGAGTTCCACACCGATTTTCAGTTCCGGCATGGTCTGGCAGGTAAATAATAACTTTTTGCCCATTGGAACCACTTCTTCTCCGAGGCTTACCTGCACCGTTTCTTCCATTCCTCTTGTAAAATGTCTTGCCTCATAAAATTCATTGTAATTTGGCAGATATGTTTTCGGCACAAAACCAAGCACTTTTCCATTGCTCACAGCGGCAGCCACATTATAAAGCTTTCCGTTGTATTCGAGTGGAAGTCCCACAAACACGATGCAGTCCAATGCAAAGGTAAACGCAGCGATCTCAAGGAGCGACTGTCTTGCTTCACGCAGCATTTTTTCCTGTAAAAACAGATCACTGCATGTATAACCCGTAATACAAAGTTCCGGGAGTACAATGATCTTTGCCCCTTCCTTCTCTGCCTTTTTAATCTCTGCGCAGATTAATGCGGTGTTCTCTTTTGTATCCGCAACTACAATTTTCGGGGTGACGGCTGCCACCTTGACAAATCCCTGTTTCACTACTTTCTCATCTCCTTCAGTTCGTCCACTTCAAAATGATATGCCTTGTTACAGAACTGGCATTTTACTTCAATCGCTTCACCATCGTTGATAATATCGTCTAAATCTTTTTTGCTCAAGGTTGAGATTGCACGGGAAACGCGCTCTTTGGAGCAGTCACACTGGAATGCTGCCGGGAGTGTATCCGTGATTTCAAGTCCAAAATCGCCCAGAATGATCTCTAAAATCTTTTCCGGCGTATTGCCCTCTTCCAGCATCTCAGTCACAGATGCGATCTCACTGATTTTTTTCTCCAATGCATCCACAACTTCATCCGGGGTAAACGGCATCAACTGAATAATAAATCCACCTGCCTGCTTTACAGAACCATCCACATCTACTAAAACACCCAGTCCTACTGCGGAAGGAACCTGCTCCGAAGTCGCAAAATAATAGGTTAAATCCTCTGCGATCTCTCCGGTCTGAAGTGCGATCTGTCCCACATAAGGCTCTTTTAAGCCCATATCCTTGATGACGCTCATGACACCAAGTCCAAGTGCCCCGCCTACGTCTAATTTTCCCAATGCATTCGGTGGCAGTTCCACATCTGCCACTCTCGGAAATCCCTTGACATGTCCTGCGGAATCCGCTGTCACAGTCAGCCCCTGCGCCGGTCCCTGACACTGGATCTGTACTGTGAGAAGATCCTTCTCACCCTTCATCATGGTTCCCATCATGGCCGCACCAGATAATAATCTACCCAGAGCTGCTGTGATCACCGGACTTGTGTTATGGTCTTTTCTTGCTTCCTCCACAATGTTTTTGGATGTGATCGCAAATGCGCGGATAGAATGATCTGCCGCAGTTGCTCTTACAATATAATCGTTCATGTTTTTCCTCTTTTCCTGTTATTTTATATTAGGCAAGTGCCTGTTCTGTTATATCATATTCCTTAAATCACCTTCGGTCTTGCAATGATATACATGCGCTCACTCTCTGCCGTCACCGGATCATGGGTAAACGCGTCATACGCTGCCACAAACTCCATGCCTGCCTGCAAAAGCAGCTCTTTCACCTGCTCTAATTCGTAGGCTTTCTGATAATGAAGTTCCTCGTATTTCCGATAGAGGTCACTTTCCTCCCGGATAAAAAGCGTCAGGTCATACTCATTGACCATCTCATCCTCATAAAAATAGTTTTCCCAGATGAAACTGCTCTCTTCCCGGTTTTCACTGATGGTGCATTCTCCCATCAGATCCCGGTATTTATGCACGGTGTTCAAATCAAAAATAAACACACCGTCCTCTGCGAGATATTCTTTTACCAGTTCAAATACTTTTTTCAGATCTTCCGGTTCCAAAATATAGTTCATCGAATCGCAGACACTTACAATTGCCCGGATATTTCCAAACAATTCCAGCTCCCGCATATCCTGAAGAAGATATAAAATATCATTCCGCTCTTCTTCCTCCTGGCGCTCTCCTGCGATCTCTAACATTTCGGCAGAATTGTCCACTCCCACCATATCATAGCCTGCATCTGCCAAAAGCCTTGTCATTTTTCCGGTACCACAGCCGAGTTCCACCACGGTGCCATCTGTCACCTGATACTCCTTTAACAGACTGATAAGATATCTGCTCCACTCCTCATAAGGTACATTATCCATAAAAAGATCATATACCTGTGCAAAACTGCTGTATGCTTCCAATGTTTTCTCTCCTTGATTATTTTTTCACGAACCTTTATACTACTAGAGAAGCAAGATCCAATATTCTTAAGGTTTTTTCCTTTTGATATCCCGATAGTATAAAGCGAGGTTTTTTATGCCCGAGAATTACGACCATTATATCACAAAAAATATAAAAGCATTATATAAACGGCGACTTTTTTCACCAATTGTATATCTGATCATCGTGATCGTACTATGGCATGTATTTTCACTGACGGATCTTTTATTTCCGGTGCAGCTGACGGATGATGTTACGCTGGAATCTGCCTACCGGAATGACGCTGCCAACATGCATACCACACTGACAGATTTAAAATTCACAGGATACACCCGAAATAACTTTTCCGGGACTTCCGGTTATTATTATTACACGATCCGGAATGATGAATGTATCATCGTACTGCTTTCTCCTTCCACCTGTGAAGAGGGACTTCCTTTCATTGACGAGGTAACATTTACCGGGAAGATCAAAAAGTCCACTGTTTCTTTCCAGTCACTTTTAAAAAATATGTCGGACGATCTCGGCTGGACAGAAAGTGGAATCACAAGCAAAGTTTCCGGATATTACATCAGTGAACCGGATTATAATCGTACCATAAATACGATCCTTTTTACAGTCATATTTGGCACCAGTACTTATGCGATCCTCTGTATCGTACTCTATATCCTGTTTATTTTCTTCCCGGTACTCTCTCCCTGCTGCCAGGATCTCGCCTTGTTCGGCAATCCGAAAAAGCTGTTAGATCAGGCGGAGGAGGAACTTGCAACGCTGCCCCAGCTTGCAACGGAAGATATGTTTATCACAGAACACTTTTTTATTGAGACATCCGTTTACGGAAATGCGATCATCCCGATCGACCAGATCATATGGATTTATAAGTACTCCACACTCCATAAGTTTTTCTGGTATCATTTCAGTATTTCCTACACACTGCATATCAGTGCCAACAGGCATTTGTATATCCAGTGCCCGAAGAATATAAAATCCGATATTGATGGTATCATGGATTACCTTGCGGAGGCAAATCATAACATTCTGGTCGGATTCAATGAGAAAAACCGGCTGGAAGTACAGAAAATACAGGGAACGCCGATGAACTTTGAGAAATTTATTGCGTTCCTGAAAAAGCGGATCTGATGTAACCGGAGTTTAACTTACGTAGTGTCGCAGATTTTGTGGTGCTTTTATGGGTTGTGAAGGGCAGATATAAGCGTCCTCTCGCAAGTCGTGATTTTATAGGTTTATGAAAAGAA
>OGUG01000886.1_pt1 | contig 12968 bp, 8 predicted proteins | sample 1573711 | NCBI WGS metagenome assembly OGUG01 (sample SAMEA2582006, study PRJEB24529) | metagenome | biome: Human gut stool | place: China | collected 2011 | reverse complement strand
TACACTCTTTCCCTACACGACGCTCTTCCGATCTCGCCCTGGCTTTTGCGCTGGGTATGTTCATTCCACTGGAATTGAACCTGCCGTTGCTGGTAGGTGGAGCGGTGAATTGGTATGTCACTACCCGCAGCAAAGACGAGGCGGTGAACGCCGAACGTGGCGAGAAGGGAACTTTGCTGGCATCCGGATTCATAGCCGGAGGCGCATTGATGGGGGTTGTCAGTGCCGCCATGCGCTTTGGCGGTATCAATCTGATCAACGAAGAATGGCTGAGCAACCCGTTGAGCGAAGTGCTGTCAATGGCCGCCTATATCCTCCTGATCATATGGCTGGTTAAAGCCAGTATGCATATAAAGAAAAAATAACCCTTTTTCAAATACCGTGAAAATAAAAGCTATATGAAACGAATCTTACTAATGAGTTTACTTGCAATCTCTACCGCATTATCTGCCCAGAAACCTGTAGAGTTGGAATTATGGCCCGATGGCGCCCCCAACTCCAACGGCATCACCACTCCCGAGCAGAAATTAGAGAACAACCGGATTTCCAATGTCAGTGAGCCTACCCTTACCATTTATCCGGCAGCCAAACCGAACGGACTGGCTGTCGTGGCTTGTCCCGGAGGGGGATACATACGCCTGGCTATGAATCACGAAGGGCACGATATGGCAGACTGGTTCAACGCACAAGGCATCACATACGCCGTATTGAAATACCGTATGCCAAACGGACACCATGATGTACCGTTGAGCGACGCCCATCAGGCTATCCGGCTGATGAGAGAACACGCCAACGAATGGCATATTCAAAAAGTGGGTATCATGGGGGCCTCTGCGGGCGGACATCTGGCCAGTACGGCAGCCACCCACTATACAGCCGGAACGCGTCCGGATTTTCAGATCCTGTTTTATCCCGTCATAAGCATGGATCTGTCCAACTGCCATAAGGGCTCACGTGACAATCTTTTAGGGAAAAGCCCGTCAGAAGAGCTAGTGAGACTTTACTCCAATGAACTGCAAGTAACAGGCGACACTCCTCCCGCCTTCATCATGCATAGCAGCGATGACGGAACTGTACCCGTCAGCAACAGCGTGAGCTATTACCTGGCGCTGGTAAAGAATAAAGTCCCTGCTTCCCTCCACACCTATCCTATCGGCGGCCACGGCTGGGGCTTCCGCGACAGCTTTACCTATAAGCGCCAATGGACGGGAGAATTAGAAAAATGGCTGAGAGAAATACTGTAAAAAAGCAAGGAGATCTGGCAAAACAAAAATGACTGCTCCGAAAAGTTACAGATAGTAATTATAACACTTATTCATTGGCCATTACCTGTCACAGGTGTGGTATAAACGTATTTGAATACCTATGCGACATTATAGACCGTTGTGCCGCATGGTTTCCCAATACCTCTATAGAAAAATATCGTGATTTACTTCCGGGCAAATGGAAGCAGACACAAAAATAGCCGCCCCAAAATCTGGACGGCTATCTTTTTTATAGCTTATACGCTATCGCGGAAGGTTGTACCAATACAGAGTTTGATGCGACCCTTTCTTTAGCCTTTTAGGATGCTCAAATTATAAATTCATATTTCCAAAAACTGGATTTTGACACACCCACTTTCTATTTCCGATAAACACCTGCATCTTTATCTGCAGAAGACAAAAAACAGGCATTCGTTTCTCTTTCGCTTATTTTCTTGCGCCAAGTTGAATATCCAAATGATACAAAGCCACATCACCACCCAGCTTGATCTTGTCCAAAATACCCTGAACGGTAGCTTCCTCTTCTACCTGCTCGCGTACAAATCCCCACAAGAAATCCTGAGAAGCCTTGTCCTTTTCAGCAGAAGCAACATCTACCAGTTTGTCAATCAATTCGGAAACATGGCATTCATGCTTGTATACATGCTCGAACACATCCAGCGGAGAAGCCCATTCCTGAGGAACAGCATCCACAGCCCCCACCTTGGCTTGTCCGCCACGTTTCATCACATATTGCGCCAACACATCAGCATGATCACTCTCCTCATGAGCCTGCGCTTTCATCCATGAAGCAAAACCTTCATAGCCTTTCGCAGCGAAGAAATAAGACATGGAAAGATAAAGATTAGCCGACCACATTTCGGCTACAATCTGAGCATTAATTGCGTCTTGTAATTTTTGTGAAATCATAATTTTTATTTTTTAGTTAAATTGTAACTGTTGCAAATATATAATTTTTCTAGTGATTAACACTATGTCCGTTCACCTTTTTATAAAAATTATATTTTATCTCATCCAAGTCTTTGCGATTCAAAAGAAAAGTCTTACCTTTGCACCCGCTAATACGGGTTATTAGCATTAATTCAAATCATTAATTATAAAAACATTATTTAGAAATGGCAACTAAAATCAGATTGCAAAGAAACGGACGCAAAAGCTATGCGTTTTATTCAATCGTTATCGCAGACGTAAGAGCTCCACGTGATGGTAAATTTACTGAAAAAATTGGTACTTATAACCCTAATACCAATCCTGCCACAGTAGATTTGAATTTTGAACGCGCACTTCATTGGGTAATGTGCGGTGCACAGCCTACTGACACAGTACGTAACATCTTGTCAAAAGAAGGTGTTTACATGAAAAAGCACTTGCTGGGCGGTGTTGCCAAAGGCGCATTCACAGAAGCAGAAGCTGAAGCTAAATTCGAAGCTTGGAAGAACAACAAACAATCTGGTCTGGCTACTTTGAAGGCTAAACTGGATGAAGCAAAGAAAGCTGAAGCAAAAGCTCGTTTGGAAGCTGAAAAGAAAGTAAATGAAGAAATTGCCAAGAAAGTAGCTGAGAAGAAAGCTGCTGAAGCCGCTGCCAAAGCTGAAGCAGAAGCCGCTAACGCTCCTGCTGAAGAAGCACCTGCTGCTGAAGCTACTGAAGCTCCTGCTGAAGCATAATTCAATTTTACTTCAAAAAGAACAGCTCCTCTGATCTATATCGGAGGAGTTTTTTTATACTCTTATCCGAGGAATCAAAGGGAGTTTATCTCATCTTCCGAAAGTCCGGTAACTTTTGCGATTTCAGCTATGGAAAGCCCGGCATTCTTCAAATTTCCTGCAATAGCTTTGGCTTTCATCCATTCACCTTCTGCAATGCCTTTCTGAATAGCTGTATTAATCACATTGTTCCAATCTCTATATACTTTCAAACTCTCCTCATAGGCATAAAGGTTCTCTTTTGAGAACTGAGCAATTTCGGCAGCCTCAAACAGCCGGTTGAACACACGTTCTTGAAGGGAAGTAGGACGTTCCATCAAACGGGCCAGATTCTTGAGCACAAACATCCATTTATCAAACAACGTATCCAACTCCTGCTCGGTTTTATGGAATTTAGGCATTTCCAGATACACAAAAGTCAGTTTGTCAAAAAACACTTCATGAGTAGTTGTATCCATCAGCTTCACTTCATGGCGGAAGCCGGAAGACGAAACATCATCCAAGGCAAAATTCAAGATACCGATCACATACACTGCTTTCAGTTCATAGTTCCAGATTTCCCCTTTAATAGCCTGTTCCCTGATAGGATAGGTAGCATAATAAATACTCCGGTCCTTGAAAAACTGTTGCTCCCCTCTCTGCATTTCTATCAGAATCTTTTCTCCTTTTTCATTTTCACAATAGACATCAAAGACAGCCCGGCGGTCAATCTCTTTGCTGCCCAGATGCTCTGTATTCAAGTAGATGACATCCTTTTACATATCTTTCACGCAATCCTTCACTACACATAAGCGTTTGATATTTAAAGTTATTTTAATTCTGTTGAAAGCAGTTCAATACAAAGGAACGAAAAAAAGCGGATTTCAAGAAAGTTATCTGCTAATAAATTGTTAATGTTCCAATATGTCACTCACCTCTATAGGGAGAAAGCATTTATACAAAGACGGGAATAACTGTATAAAGAGTTTCGTAATAAAAAAGAAAAAGGACTGTCCTGCCGGTTAACTCCTTATGTTTTTAACTTACAGCCTGCAAATATTCAAAGAAATATCATGCAACAGGCTTGAGGTCGCTACTTTTCTACCCTCTAACGATGAGTTCACATCCTTTACTTATAAACTGTAAGCAACAATAAAGGGGCTGTCATTCACGACCAGCCCCTTTATTTATCTTCAAAATTTAAAACCTTATTTTGTTACTTCAGGCTCACCTTGCAGTTCAAATTTAGCATTTCCTAAACCTTTAAAAGTATAAGTATAAGTAAATGTTTCAAGCCCATTATACACTTTTGCAGAAATGACATAGAAACAATCAACCCCACTTACTTGCGCGCCGGCTGTAGGATACTCTGTTGCCAAGATCAATTCAATACCCTCCTGAACCATAGACAACAAATAAGCCTCAGCCTCTTTATCATCTGCCGGCACCACCCCATCGGGGTCATTCGAACGGCGTTTAGCCAACTGGATATTGAAGTTTACATAATAAGAGCTGCCACCGAACCAGTATTCCGAGTTTCCATATTTGGCATCCATATACCCAGCATCCTTATTCGCTTTCACCCAATTTTCCAAAATCAAATAATCTTCGGAAGCCAATGATTTCGTTACCGTCGGATCAAACAACCACTCGGTTCCATTATGTACAAAATTCACTTTTTCTTTCAGTTCAATATTGTTATTCAGAACCCATGTACCCTCCTTGAACAAATACTCGTCCACCTCAATCGTCGTTACCTTATTATAATATTTGTACATGACGGCTTTTGAATCCCCTTCCTGGGCATATGGAAATTTCTGAGCCAGGAACTGGGGCAGATAATTCTCCGGAGCATCCGAAGTGCTGAAGTTATCATGACTGCCCGGGCTTCCCATAGCGTCATAATCGGCAGGAGCCACTACAACCAATCTGCTATCTTCTTTAACCTTCCAAGCCGTTCCGTCAAACTGATACAATGCATTATAAGGCTTTTCATTCGTCGGAGCCAATACAGCCGATGAAATACTTACATTATCGAGCTGAACAGTAGTGGTTTTCGCCTTGGGCCCCTCGCCTACATAGCGGAACGCAACATAAACGCTTTTGCCATTGTATGCCTCCAGACCGGCTTTCCCTACATTCACAAAATTATCGTTGTAGCCGTTGGCAGGCCCTTCAGGGAAAGTAAACTGGTCTTTCACGCTAGTCCACTGTGCCATATCAATCGAACCATTTCCCGCATATGTATCGGAAACCAATACATCCAGACAATCCGCATTATAGTATCCGAACTTTATGTCGAAAGACAGTCCGGCATCTTTGCTCGTCACTGCTACTGCCGGAGAAACAAGCCAAGTATCCACCTCACCCTCAAAGCCATTGGCCGAGAATTGTGCGTAACCATTCAAACTACTATAGTTTTTTCCCTGCCATTTTCTATCGCCTTTCAGAGTCACCTGCTCCCAGCCTTCCAACACGATATCCTCATTGGTCGTAACCGACTCAAAGTCCTGAGAGTACAAGTCCTCCCCTGTAAATTCAGGATCAACATCGTCATATTTGTAATCTACCAGCACAAGATCACCTTTTGCCGCATCCTTATACTGACCGGCCAGCCACCCGGGCAATACGGTAGCTGGAGCATGTGCCGGAGCCAGGAACTTCACGGGAGAGCCTTCACCCCACAAAGCCTCATAATCCTTATCACCCAAAGAAGTATTAGTCACTGTCCTATACTCCAGTACGTAATCGGAAGGAGTATTCTGATAGTTATAGGTCACTCCTACCGAAGAACCTTTCCCCCATGAAGGCAGCATCTTCGCGATGATGGAAGGAACATACTTCTCAGCCGATGCAAACTCGTTCAGAGCCTTATCCGTCTTGACGGCATTCGCCAAGGCTTTTTCAGCATCCGAAGTGGCAGCCTTCGCCGCTGCAGAGCTGATCGTTTCGTAATCGGCATCAGTCAGTACATATTCCGCCATCGTCTGGGTGTTCGTTGTACCTTCCGCATCGATTTCATTATAAATATCGTCCATGGGATCACATGCCGCAGCAAAGAATCCCAACAAAGACCATGCAATTAAATTATATTTTAACTTCATATTTATTGACTATTTTAGAGATTAAAAGATTACTTTAAAACCGGCAGACCATGTAGTACCGAAGCCATAATATACCAATGCAGTTTTCCAGTCATGGTTCGTACCGTCCTTAGCATCGGCTATATATTCCGTATTAGTCAAATTATATACATTACTGTATACGATGGCACGGATATCTTTGGTAATATTGAAACGATAGTTCATGCCCAAATCAATCGTACCATAATCTGGCAACTTCCAGGAGTCAATACCGGCATCCGCTTCATTCACCCGGTTCTGAGGATCGAAGTCTGCATAGTTCTTGCCGAAGAAGTTGTAGTCGGCCGAGATTTTAAATCCTTTGAACGGTTCCCAAGAAGCGCTCAATGCGGAAGTGAGCTGTGCGGAGTTACCCACATGGACATCTTTCAGATAAGCGTCGTATGTTCCGATAGGATTATTCGCTTCATCATACATAGTGAAGTGAATATCATCTTTCCATTTCCAATCGCCTAAAGAGAACATACCTTTCAATTCAAAGGACTTGACAGGACGGTAAGTCGCTTCCAGCTCCACACCCATGTGAACAGCGTCCAAGCCTGTAAGGTTGGCATATTCCTGACCGATCTTACGGCGCAAGGACTTATCCATCCATTGAGTGTAATAACCATTCAATGCAATATTGACCTGTTCCGTGCTAAATCCATAACCCAATTCAAACGTAGTAATTTTTTCGTAGGGTACATCCTTTTCGGGAGCTGCCGTATTGCTTGCAAAGACAGAGTTGAAGAAAGGCGCGCGGGTAAAATATCCTGCATTGACAAATACATTGTGGTTGTCATTGAACTTATAGTTAAAACCACCCTTCACGCTCCAAGGCAGGAAATTCTGAAGGCTGGACACTCTGTCCAGTTTATCCGCACCCGTGGCAGAGTATCTTGAATCCGTACCACCACGGTCATCATATCTATAAGCCTCTTCAGTCAATGATGCCGACAGGAATCCCGACCATTTGTCGGTATTATATTCAGCCTGTGCAAAAACACCACCCCAGAATATCTCTCCAATGCTATAGTAATTGAACTTGTCACCCACTTTCAGCAACTGGTTCTTGGTTTGGAATGCCAGCGGCGAGGTCTGCAGATAGAACTCACCACCCAGCAAATCATCAATTTCCTCTGTATGATACCCTTTATAGTAACGTAAGTCAACACCTCCCGTAAGAGTCAGGTTCTCAGTCAGATGATTCTTATAGGAACTCAGCATGCCATACCAGTCATGGTCATTGACAGCATTGGTAAAAATCACCTGCGACCCGTTTTGAGAAGCCGCATTGGCAGCCATAGCACGTTCGTAGTCGAACAAACCGTCCGGAGTCATCATGGCACCATCCTTGGGACGGCCGGTATTGTTATCAATAGTCAGCCAATTACTCATCGCGCCACGTGCACGGCGTCCGCCGCCTGTAGCCATTGAGCCGTATAGAGAAGTGGTCAGTGTCGATTTATCGTCGATAGTCCAGTAATGATTCAAAGAAACCTGAGGCTTATGATAATAATTATAGCCATAACCGCTACCTACCGCTTCACCGTTGATATAACCATATCCGTTATTGAAACGTCCGCCATCGGGACTATTCTTGTAATCCTCGATATAGTGCATGGTAGAGCGCTGGTTGTGCCACTGAGGAGCTCCAAAAGCTGTCAATGACAATTTATGATGATCGTTGATTACCTTCGAGATATTTCCAAAGTAAGTCCATCCTTCATAATTGGTACCTTTCACGTAACCATCTCCCGTATTCAGCGCCCCCATGAATGTAATAGCCCATCCGTTGTCCATCAGTCCGGTAGAGAAAGAAACCGAATACTTGCGGAAACCATCGTTACCAATACCGAAATAAGCTGATCCACCTTTTTGGGCTTCGGTACTTTTAGTAACCATATTCATGGTTCCTCCCACAGAAGAAATACCTAATGCTGACGCACCCAAACCACGCTGTACCTGAATAAACTGGCTCACATCAGACAAACCGGACCAGTTAGACCAATAAACCTTACCGTTTTCCATGCCGTTGATGGGCACACCATTGATCAGCACGCCTAGGTTGGACGAATCAAAACCACGCATATTGATACGGGAATCACCATAGCCACCACTTTCACGGGTTACATACACCGAAGGAACTGATTTCAGCAATTCGGGGAATTCCAAATTACCTATTTTCTCCTCTATCTTGGCCAGTTTCACGTTAGAAATAGGAATAGGAGTCTGACGGTCGCTCTTTATAATAGAGGCAATAACACTGACCTCACCCAAACCAATAGCATCTGGAGACATCTTGACCTCACCCAAGTCTATCGTATTGCTTCCTTTTACTTGATGCGTAATTTCGTTGTATCCCAAGTACTTGAATACAAGAGTAGCCTTAGAAGAGGTAAGTTTCAACACAAAGTTACCGTCAATATCCGTTACAGTACCCAGTGTCGTACCGCTAACCGATACAGTGGCCCCAATCAATGGCTCATTGTTCTCGGCATCTACTACTTTACCTTTTACTGTTCCTTGCGCAACAGCCGTAGCAGTGAAACAGATTGTCAGAACTGCCAACAGGAGGAAATGCTTTAGATGATTTCTCATAATTTTGTCTTTGATTTAAATTAATTAGTTAGTATTTCATTCCCAATAGGAAAGACAAAGATAAAAATTTAATTCATATAAATTGAATTTATATTAGATTATTTAAACGAAAAGGATACTTTTTAGGCGAAATATGACAATTATGTTAAGAAAAGAACAAAAAGCCGCCTCAAAAGAGGGGAAAACTGTCCGGAAATTCCAGAGCAACTGCCACATGATTACTGTAGAGAGAAGAGCAAATGGAAACCACCGGAATTATTTTCAGCATACCTTATTCCCAAAGCCGTATCCACTGATCCGGACAAATCCGGCCCGCCCCTACGACAAAACGACAGGTCATTTTCATTCAGACTCTCTCACTTTCAAAATGACAGAGCAAAAAGAAAACGAAAGAATGTGCATACAAAAAGAGGCGCACCTTCATGGGTACGCCTCTCTATCCTGTTCCTGTATTGTCTGATACAGGCTATTTCATTTAGTTAAAGATATAACGGACACTGAACTGTATGGAATACGTAGAATTGAAACTGTTCAGATTGGAATACGTATCAGTCAGTTTCTTTCCTCCGTTCTTCTGGAACTGGTAAGCGCCGCCCTTATAGCTCAACAAGGAAGTATTGTTCACCGTCTTATAAATTCCCCAGTCGCTATTCAGCAAGTTCAGGAAGTTCTTGATATCCACTCCGAACTGCAAGGTATTGCGCTTGCCCCCTACATTGAGGAAGAAATCCTGATTGAACTTCAAATCCAGCTGATGATGCCAAGGCATGATGGCTCCTCCGCGTTCGGCATACTTGCCTTTACGGCCTTTCAGATAACTGTCCTCATTAATGTAAGCCCAGAAATCATCGCGCTGCTCCTTGGCGGAATAAGTCACCTCACCCGTCTTGCTGTCAGTATAATCGGCAAAGTTCCACTTATCCAGCGCCTCACGGGATGCCGGAATGTACAGCAAGTTGTTTGAGCCGTAATCGCCTACAATATTTCCGGTGAATGTATAGGAATAACGGGCGGCGGAATATCCTCCGGCATAGCCCATGTTCATACCCTCATAAATCAAAGACAAGGAGGAAGCGAAATTCTTGGCGTATTTAATACGGTAAGCAGCGGAAGCCAGCACACGGTTGGGCGATACATACGTACCATAGCCGGTCTCCGTGTCATTATTTCCGTTGACAGAGTAACGGTTGTTGTAATAAGCCGAGTTCACCTGGTCGCCGATGCCGTCGCCATACGACTTGGCATAAGAACGGGTGTAGGAAGCGGAAAGATGCAGGCCGAAATCAAATGTCTTGGCCAGTGAGGCGGTGAGTGAGTAATAATAAGCGCTGTTTCCCGCATTGGTGATATAATAAGCATCCGTCTTGTTCGCATTGGAGTACTCAAACATTCTGCGGACATCACCCGGAGCTATCTCCTGCTCTCCTTTAAACTTACGTCCCAAATTAGTCACTGTAGCCGGATTGAACTCTTTGCTGAAAATACCTTCCAACGTAAAGTCAATGTCTCCGGGAAGTTTTGCATCAAAAGCCAATGATGACTTCCAGGTGGCATTCATCTTCAAGTCGCGGTCAATGATGGTGGCTCCGGAAGGTGCGGCAGGATCGGTAGCCGCCGGAAGGTTCAAGTTAGGATCTTTCAACATATCAGCCACGCTGGTGTGGAAACTCGGTTGTCCGTACTTAGCGTCCTTCTGCTCGTTATAATAATAGGTACTTTGTCCGCAATTGGCATTACCTACTGCCGAAACCAGCCATACGAACGGCAGACGGCCGATGAAGTAACCGCTACCGCCACGCAATACATACTTACGCTCGCCTGTAAGGTCCCAGTTGAAGCCGATACGGGGGGAGGCGGTCAGCTGGTAGGATGAAGGCAACTGGTCTGTGGCGTAATGATATCCGTCAAAGTCAATCTGTGCGAAATTCTTGTTATAGTTGTTCTTCAGCTCCGGATAAATGGGCAGTTCGAAACGCACCCCGGCAGTCAGTCTGAAGTTGTCTGTGATATTCATCTGGTCCTGCAGATAGAAAGAAAGCTGCTGGTACTTCATGTTCGCCAGGAACTGGGAACCGTCCCCGGTGTTGGAATAAGTGACACCGAAAGCAGCCGGAGCTCTGTTGTTCACAAAATCATCCCAAGAGGAATAGACATAATAACCGCTACCCGCCTGCATGAATCCGTTCACTGCCTTATTGGACTCAAACTGGATACCGCCCATAAAGTTATGGATACCGCTGGAGAAATTGAATTCATCGGTAATGACAAAGGTCTTCACCTGGCGCAAGTTCCCTTCTGTAAAGGGGTCCGGGCCGAATGAGGCATACAGGGAGCCTTGGTCAAGAATATCCACCGTAGGGAATGTTCCACCTTCGTAAGTACGAGGTTCGTTCTGATAAGAATAAGTAAAACGCAAGGCGTTATTGATTGCACCCCACTTTGAATTCCATTCGGAAGCTATGGAAGTGAAGTTCTGCTCTTGCATGTAGCGTGAGCTTTCAAAATACATACCGGCATTCGCTGTACGTCCCGAACTGCTCTTGCCCGCACTGCCGTCTACTCCGCCCGGATAAATGATTGAATCCTTAAACGGAGTGGTGGAAGAGGAAGGGTTGGAGGAATACTTGGAATGGGTATGGGTGAAACGGAAATTAATCTTGTTGTTGTTGTTGATGTTCCAGTCCAGACGCCCCATGATCTTATAAGAAGGAGTTTCCAAAGAGTATCCTTGATAACGTCCCGGATTATAGTTGTATTTTTCCGACAGGTATTGGCTGATGTTGTTCATCCCCACAAAGGTACGGCCGCCTACCGTTGTGGTGTTCTCGAACGGACGGTGCACGATGCCGTTGGTGCTCCATTCGTCATTGGCGCCGCTACGCGCTATGCCCGACGGACCTGCCTGCACATTATCCTGATATTCGCCGTTCACGAAGAAGAATAACTTGTTTTTAATGATCGCACCTCCCAAAGAAGCTCCGTAGGTGGTACTGTGGTCACGGTTGCGGGTCAGCTCATAGTCCTCTACCTTATTACCGGTAAGGTGGGTATTGGAAGTATACATATAGGCTGTACCTTTGAACTCATTCGTACCACTCTTTGTCACGGCGTTGATGGCACCTCCTGTAAACCCGCTCTGACGGACATCAAAGGGAGTGGTGGAAACGGAAATCTGTTCCAATGCATCCAGAGAGATAGGCGAACCGCCTGCCGGCAAGTTCGAGCCGATACCGAAGGCATTATTGAAAGCGGCTCCGTCCACAGTGACATAAGACTGGCGGTAGTTACCTCCACCCACTGAGAAACCGCTACCGATATTGGCTCCCTGAGGGGTCAGACGCATGATATCATTCATGCTGCGGCTCACCGTAGGTACTTCCGACATTCTGGCCGCATCGACATTAGTCACCGCTCCGGCGCGGTCAGACTTCATATTACTGCTCTTGGAAGCGGTTATCACTACTTCATCCAGCAGTTCGGTAGACTCCTTCAAGTTCGCATCCAATACGTAATTCTCTCCCAACTGGAGATTGATGCTCTTGTAAACCACTGATTGATAACCTACATAAGAAACTTCTACTTTGTAAGGACCGCCGGCACGCATGCCCTGGATGGAATAACGGCCGTCCACATTGGTAATGGCCCCATAATGGGTGCCGGACGGCTCATGAATAGCCTGAATCGTCGCGCCGATAATGGCTTCATTGCTTTGATCGACCACCTTTCCACTCATTGACGAGGTAGTGACCTGAGCGTTAACAGTAGCAGCGATTACCAACATAACCACCGCAAAAAAAGATCGCATTCTTTTTACCATAAACTTTTTATTAATTAATATTATAATTAATGTCTTAAAAGACGTTGCAAAGATAGCTAATAGAAACGATATACAAACTACAAATCGGTTACAATTTACAGTGGCAGGTCTATAGAAAGAGAATTTATAGTTTTATGGTGAACCACATTCATCCTGCCGGATGACCCCGGGACACGGGCCGACGGGAATTCCATGCGGTGCGCGCATAATAAGATAGGTGTATAATAAAAAGGCTCTTAACCTCAAAAACGTCTTTATACTGAGGAAGTTGCCATACATTTCTGACGAGCCGTTGTGTGTATATGCAAACTTACCCAAGAATACGTTACTGTTCGTACACTTGGGTAAGATTTTATAGACAGGGCGTCATCAGTCTTCCATCAGCTTGCGGTAGCGCACCCGTTTCGGCTCCTCATTACCCAAACGCTTCATCTTGTTCTCTTCGTACTCCGTATAAGAACCTTCGAAGAAGAACACC
>OGUG01000885.1_pt1 | contig 12976 bp, 10 predicted proteins | sample 1573711 | NCBI WGS metagenome assembly OGUG01 (sample SAMEA2582006, study PRJEB24529) | metagenome | biome: Human gut stool | place: China | collected 2011 | reverse complement strand
GCGTGGTGCTGCTGGAGCAGATCCGCACGCTGGATAAGCACCGCCTGCGGGAGCGCGCCGGACAGATCACCGCCGCCGACCAGAAGCGGGTGGATCAGGCGCTGGACGTAAGCCTTGGACTGAGCTCGTACTGAAATTTTATTTATAAAGCGGAGACACCGGAGCGTCTGCGGACGCTCCGGTGTCTCTTTTTCACGGGAGGGGTCTGCCCCCATGAAAAAAGGGATAGCAGGACCCACGCGGGTGTTCTGCTATCCCAAAATACATATTATTACTCGATCAGACCATTGAGCAGGGTCAGGCACTTGCGGCTGTGCAGCTTGCGGATGGCCTTGGCTTCGATCTGGCGCACACGCTCACGGGTGACGCCGAAGTCGCGGCCGACCTCTTCCAGCGTGCGGGGACGGCCATCGTCCAGACCAAAGCGCAGGCGGATGACCTTTTCCTCGCGGGGGGTCAGGCTCTTGAGTGCCAGATTGATCTGCTGTGCCACCATGGCGCGGTCGGCTGCCTTGCCGGGTGCTTCGGCGTTCTCATCGGCGACAAAATCGCCCAGAGAGGAATCCTCTTCCTCACCCACGGGGCTTTCCAGACTTGCCGGCTCCTGTGCCATGCGCTGGATCTCGCGCACACGCTCCACGCTCATGTCCATGGCCTTTGCCAGCTCCTCGGGGGTGGGCTCATGGCCGTTCTGGTACACCAGCTGGTTGGTGGCCTGCCGCATGCGGTTGATGGTCTCCACCATGTGCACCGGGATGCGGATGGTGCGGGCCTGGTCCGCGATGGCACGGGTGATGGCCTGACGGATCCACCAGGTGGCGTAGGTGGAGAAGCGGAAGCCGCGGTCGCAGTCGAACTTCTCGGCGGCCTTGATCAGGCCGATGTTGCCCTCCTGAATGAGATCAAGGAAGGCCAGATTATGGCCGACATGCTTCTTGGCGATGGACACCACCAGACGCAGGTTTGCCTCGCTCAGGCTGCGGCGGGCGTTCAGGCCATCGCGGCGGGTCTTGAGCAGCTCCTGACGGCGCTCCTCGCTCAGGGGGCCGTTCTCCACGGCCTCCATGGCCTTTTCCTCGTCTGCCTTTTCCTCGGCATCCTCGGCAGACTTTTCGCCGTCCTCGTCCAGATCCTCGGTGTAGCTGCGGCTGTTCTCGTCCTCCTCAAAGGAGAAGCGGGCGCTGTTCTTCTTGATGTACTCCGGTGCGCCGTACTTCTGGCGGTCTGCCTGCAAAATGTGTGCAGCCTCGGCACCGGCATGGATGCGGCGGCTCAGCTCCACCTCCTGCTCGGCGCTCAGCAGCGGGATCTGACCGATCTGCTTGAGGTAGTTCTTCACCGGGTCGTCAAGCAGCTCGTCCATGGCAGCCTTCAGGTCTGCCGGGTTCTCCTCGGCATCCTCTTCGTTTTCATCGGCAAGGCCCATGTCATCGTTGTTGTTCTCGGCGTTCTCCACCTCAGCAATGATGCTGTCCACGTCCAGACTCGGCTCGTTCTCTTCCTCCAGGACCTTAATGCCGCGCTCCTCCAGCAGGGTGTAGAGGGTGTCTACATCCATGCGGCATTGTGCCGCCAGCGCCTTGGCCTCCTGTGCAGAGAGGGTGCCCTCGCCCTTAGTCAACAGTTCCTTCAAAGTCATGCCCATTTTTTCTCTCCTTCCCGCTCCGGGGAATTTCCTGTAATATTGCCCTGTGCATCAGATCACAAGGCCGCCGTTCACCCCGAACACCTGTCCGGTGATGTATCCGGCATCCTCGCTGGCCAAAAAGACCAGCAGCTTTGCAACTTCTTCCGGGGTGCCCAGCCGACCCACAGGGGTCTCCTCGGCCAGCGCCGCCTTGTCCTCGGCGGTAAAGGCCGCCATCATGTCAGTCTCGATGACCCCCGGCGCTACGCAGTTCACCGTAATGCCGCTGGGGCCCTCTTCCTTCGCCAGTGCCTTGGTCAGGCCGATGAGCCCGGCCTTCGCGGCGGAATAGTGCACCTCGCAGCTGCCGCCGGTCTGGCCCCACATACTGCTCACGGTCAGAATGCGGCCCTGCTTGCGGCGGATCATGCCGGGCAGTGCCAGCTGGCACAGGTGGAACGCGCCGCTCAGGTTCACGTCCAGCATCCGCTGCCACTCCTCCGGGGTGATGTCGGTAAACAGCTTCTGCTGCGCGATGCCGGCGTTGCACACCAACACATCCACCCTGCCCATGGCCTGCTCCACCGCGTGGAACGCCAGCTCACAGCTGGCGCGGCTGGCTACATCGCACTGGATGGCGATGCATCCGGGCAGCTGTTGTTCCAGCGCAGCGGCAGCGGCGGCGTTCTGATGGTAGAGCACCGCCACCTGATACCCTGCTGCCGCAAAGGCGCGGGCAGCGGCAGCACCGATGCCCCGGTCGCCGCCGGAGATCAGTACCCGGCGCGCCGCAGCGGGTGCGGCAGGGGCAGGCCGCTCTTTTACAGGCTCCGGCGCAGGCGCTTCGGGCAGCTCCACCGCAGGCGGCTCTGCGGGCTTTTCCAGCGTGATCACCCGGGTGGGCTCGTCCACCGCAGGCGCTGCCGTTTTTCCCAGCGTCATGATGCGGGTAGGCTCGTCCGCGACCGGCTCCACCGGCGCTGCCGGCTTTGCGGCCGGTGCGGCAAGGGGCTCCGGTGCGCTCTCTTCCTCCGGCACCTGAAAGGTCAGTTCAAACTCGTCCTCGTACAAGAGTGTATCCCTCCTGTTCGGTATTCTCGGCCGGGCGCAGTGCCCAAACCGGAAAAACCCTGTGCCCATCCCCAGACAGTGCAGCGTTCCGTTTATGTGTCCGGCAAAGGTCCGGTGCTTTGGCGTGCCTGCCTGCAGTTGCGATGGGTTTCGACAAGATTCCATTGAATAATATACCACAATCCAGCCCAAAAAGAAAGTGGGAACTGCAATTTTTTACGCAGTTTCCACTATTTTTCCTTATTTTCCCCTGTTTTCGGGCACCGGGGGCTTCCAGCGGGGTCTGCCCGCCCGCTTTTCCCGCAGGGAAACAAAAAATGCCTGCAAAAGCTGCTGCGCCTCGGCCTCCCGCAGCCCCTTTTCCACCACCGGATGGTGGTTGAAGGGCAGCGCGAACAGGTCGGTCACCGAGCCGCAGCACCCGGCTTTGGTATCGGCAGCACCGTACACCACCCGGCGCAGACGGCTGTTGATGATGCCGCCCGCGCACATAGGGCAGGGCTCCAAGGTGACGAACAGCTCGCACTCCCACAGCCGCCAGCCGCCCAGCGCCTTGCAGGCGGCATCAATGGCCAGCAGCTCCGCGTGGTGCAGGGCGTTTTTCTCGGTCTCCCGTGTGTTGTGCGCCGTGGCGATCACCTCGCCGTGCCGCGCCACCACCGCGCCCACCGGCACCTCGCCCAAGGCAGCGGCTTTGGCGGCCTCCTCCAGCGCAAGACCCATCAGTTCAAAATCGGTCATGTATTCCATCCTCTCATCCCATCGCCAGCACCAGCAGGTTGTTTGCGCTGTGCAGCAGCATCCCCGGCCAGAGATGCCCAGTGCGGTCGGCCAGCCACCCCAGACCCAGCCCGCACACTAGCGCATAGGCCATGGCGGCAGCGCTGCCGTGCTGCAAGGCAAACAGCGCCGCCTGCAAAAGAACAGCCTGTCCCCTGCCCAGCGGCTGCGCCCGGCGCTGCACTGCGCCCCGGAACACCCCTTCCTCCGCCAGCGGAGCCAGCAGGCAGACCCGGAAAAACCGCGCCGCGCCGCCGGGCGGCACGGGCAGCAGCACCGCCAGCACCTTGCCCGCCAGCAGATACCCCACCGCCCAGCCAAAGGCCGAAAGCAGCGCGGCGGTGCGGGGGTTCAGCTTGTGCATGGTCGGTCTCCTCCTGCTATGATTCGTTCCCGGTTATAGTACCATATCTGCCGCCGGGTGCGCAAGGTTTGGGCGTTCTGTCGCGGCAAATTTATGCAAATCATTGACACATCGCCCTAAATGGTGGTATAATGATTTCCAACCTTTTTGATGAAAGCGTCGTATATACTGTATTTTACCGGTAGACCGGAGGTATTATTATGATCCGTATCCTCACCGATTCCGCCTGCGATATCCTGCCCGCCGAGGCGCAGCAGCTGGGCGTGACCGTGATCCCCCTGAACGTGACGCTGGAGGACGGCACCGTCCTGCGGGACGGCATCGACATGACCCCCAGCGAATACTATACCCATCTGGCAGCCTGCCGCAAGCTGCCCACCACCAGCCAGCCCAGCCCGGAGCAGTTCGAGCGGCTGTATCTGGACGCCGCTGCCGCCGGAGACGAGGTTCTGGGCATCTTTTTGTCCGATGCGTTGTCCGGCACCGGTCAATGCGCCAGACTTGCTGCCGACCTTGCCAACGCGGATAATGTGGTGTTCGTGAACACCGAGAACGTCTGTCTGGGGCAGTCCTTGCTGGTGCGGCTGGCTGTGCAGCTGCGGGACGCCGGCAAGACGATCACCCAGATCGCCGCCGATCTGGAAAAGGCCAAGCAGCACCTGCATCTGGTAGCTGCCGTGGACGATCTGAAGTACCTGCGCAAGGGCGGCAGACTGTCCGCCGCCGCCGCTGTGGCGGGCGGTATGCTGGGCATCAAGCCCATCCTCGCCGTCATGGAGGGCAAGGTAGCGCTGGCCGGTAAAGCACGCGGTCTGCCCGGCGTGTATGTGGCGCTGTTCAAAAAGATCGACGAGATGGGCGGTATCCACCCGGGCTACACCCCGCTGCTGGGCTACACCGTCAACCACCGGGAGCTGCAGCCGCTGCTGACCTACCTGCAGGACAACCTGCATCTGGACGCACCGCTGGTGCGCCAGATCGGCTGCGTCATCGGCACCCACACCGGCCCCGGCGCCTTCGGCATCGCGTTCTTTGATAAAGAGCTGACGCTGGAATAAAACCTATTCGCAAAAACAAGTCGGACAGCCTGCGGGCTGCCCGACTTTATTTTTACCCGTGAAAAAGTAGTTCCGAAACGCCCGCAGGCGTTTCGGAACTACAAATAAAATATTCTTTCCGCTGATTATGGCCAGAGCAAAGCGGAGACCATTCCAAATCGTCCCGCCTTGCCCTTACAGCATTGCGTCCGAGATCAGCTTGCCCAGCAGCAGAACCAGCACCACCAGCATCATGGGGCGAATAAAGCGGGCACCTTTTTTCAGGGCAAAATGGGAGCCCAGCAGGTTGCCCAGAATGTTGCTGATGGCGCAGGGGATGCCGATGTGGAACACCACCAGACCGTTCATCAGGTAGGTGAACAGGCTGGCGTAGTTGCTGGCCAGATTGAGCACCTTGCCGTTGCCGTTAGCGGTGCGCAGGTCAAAGCCCATCAGGGTGGTAAAGGCAATGATAGCAAAGGTGCCGGTGCCCGGGCCCATGACGCCGTCGTACAGGCCGATGCCCAAACCGATGGCCAGCGCCAGTAAAATCTTTTTCAGGTCCAGCGTGCCGTCGTCCCGGTTCTCGTCCGGCAGGTTGCGCTGCCACAGAATGATGACCGCCGCCACCGGCAGGATGATGAACATCATGGTGCGCAGCATCTCGTCACTGAGCAGCAGCACGATGTGCGCGCCCAGCGCACTGCCCGCAAAGCTGCCGATGGCTGCAAGAACACCCACCTTCACGTTCATGGCACCGCTTTTGAAAAAGCTTGCCGTGGCAAAGGTGGTGCCGCAAGCGGCGCTGAACTTGTTGGTGGCATAGGTGTAGTGGGGCGGCAGCCCGGCAAACAGATAGGCAGGCAGACTGATCAGCCCACCGCCGCCGGCTGCCGAATCCACAAAGCCTGCAAAGCCGGTCATCAGCATGAGAAACGCCATCATCCACGGCGAGATCGTGATACCCATTGTTATAATTCCTCTTATCTTTCCAAGTCGTTTGTTCTTTTTCAGGGGACGCGCGCCTCAGACCATATAAGACCTCCCCTCGCAGGGCAATACACAGCCCGGGATACCCGCGCACAGCAGGGCATCTCCGGGCATTTTTTGCAATTTTTCGACTTGATATTACAGATTGTTTTTAAAGAAGCGGTAAGCGTTGCGCCAGTAGATGGCCTCCACCTCGTCCTCGGTAAAGCCCTCGCGGCGCAGTGCCTCGGCCAGCAGCGGCATATCTGCCGCCGTTTCCAGCTCGTGCTGACCGCCAATGCCGTCAAAATCGCTGCCAAGGCTGATGACCTCAATGCCGCCCACCTGCTTGAAGTGAGCCGCGTGCTTTGCCAGCCGCTCCACCGTGCTGCGGCAGAGCTTCGGGTGTGCCGAGTCTGCGTCCACAAAGGAAGCGCAGTAGTTCAGCCCTGCAATGCCGCCCTTTTCTGCCAGTGCGCGGATCATCTCATCGGTCAGGTTGCGGTTGTGGGGTGACAGGGCACGGCAGTTGGAATGGCTTGCCGCAAAGGGACGGGTGCTGTGGTTTGCGATGTCCCAGAAGCCCTTATCGGAAAGGTGGCTCACGTCTGCGGTGATGTGCAGCTTTTCCATCTCTTCCAAAAAGGCAAAGCCCCGCTCGGTCAGGCCGGTCTCGGTGTTGGCCACCAGCGGCCCGCCGGGGTTTGCGTTGGGGGCTGCCAGCTCGTTGGGGTAGTTCCATGTCAGGGTCATCATGCGCACGCCCAGCTCCTGCAGCCGCCGCAGCACGCCCAGACTGCCCTTGCAGCAGCCGCCCTCTTCCACCGTCAGCATGGCGCTGAACTTGCCCTCGGCGCGGTTGCGCTCAAGGTCGGCAGCGGTGTACACCGGGGCGATCTTTTCCGGGTAAGCCGCCATGAGCCGCTTGAAGATGTCGATCTCCTCCAGCACGCTTACCAGCGGGTCGGCCCCGGGAGCGGGGTCGGCCAGATCCACATAGGCCGCAAAGCATTGCAGCAGATAATCCCCCTGCTGCAATTTTTCAAGGTCGATATGCAGGTCGTTGTGCAAAAAGCTTTTGGGTGCGCCCGCCTTTTCGGCGCGGCGCAGTTCGTACAGGGTATCGCAATGCAGATCCCAAACCTTCATGATGGATACACTCCTTTATGCTTCTTCTCCCAGCAGCTGCAGCAGCTGTTCGGGGTTCATAGACAAAATCGCGCCGTCTGCCCCACCGGTAACGGTGTCGGCCAGCGACTGCTTGGCCTGTTGCAGCTCCACGATCTTTTCCTCAATGGTGTCCTGCGCGATCAGCCGATACACCTGCACCGGGTTGCGCTGACCGATGCGGTAGGCGCGGTCAGTGGCCTGATTCTGCGCGGCAAGGTTCCACCACGGGTCGTAGTGGATGACGATATCGGCGGCGGTCAGGTTGAGGCCCGTGCCGCCCGCCCGCAGCGAAATGAGAAAGACGTCCGCCTCACCCTGATTGAACCGGCGCACCTGCTCGGCACGCACCGGCTTCGGGGTAGAGCCTTGCAGGGTGAAGTGGCTCACCCCGGCCTCGTCCAGCCGCTTTGCCAGCAGTTCCAGCATGGAGGTAAACTGGCTGAACAGCAGAATGCGGTGCCCGCCTGCCACCGCCTCGGTGACAAGCTCCAGACAGGCTTCCAGCTTGGCGCTGCTGCCGGTCCAGTTGTCCGCTACGAGGCGCGGATCGCAGCAGATCTCCCGCAGCCGCATCAGCACGGCAAACACGGTCATCTTGTCCTCCGGCTTTGCCGCCCGCAGCTTTTCCCGGGCGTCCACCACCGCTGCCAGATACAGCTTGCGCTGCTCGGTCTCCAACTCAACGCGGCGCACATTCTCCGTTTTGGGCGGCAGCTCCCGCAGCACCTCGGACTTCATGCGCCGCAGGATGAAGGGGCCGGTGAACTGGTTCAGCCGCCGCACGGCGTTGGCATCCTCGTCCTGCACGATGGGCTTTTCAAACCGGGCGCAGAAGGTCTTGTAGGGGGGCAGATACCCGGGCATCAAAAAGGAGAAGATGCTCCACAATTCGCCCAAGCGGTTCTCCACCGGGGTGCCGGTCAGGGCAAAGCGCACCCGGCTGTTCACCCGGCACACCGCCTTGTATTTCTGGGTGGTGTGGTTTTTGATGGCCTGCGCTTCGTCCAGAATGCAGGCGTAGAAGCTTTGTCCGGCATACAGTTTTTCGTCCCGGCGCAGCAGATCGTAGCTGGTGATGACGAGATCCGCCTGTGCCCACCCATCGACCAGCGCGGCGCGGTGGGCGGCATCGCCGTCCATGGCAACACTTTGCAGCTGCGGGGTGAACTTCTGGCATTCCTCCTGCCAGTTCAGCACCAGCGACGCCGGGCAGACGATGAGGCTGGGCAGCTGCTGCCCGCCCTCCTTCATGGCCAGCAGGTAGCTGAGCACCTGCACGGTCTTGCCCAGACCCATATCATCGGCCAGAATGCCGCCCATGCCGTAGCCATCCAGTGTGCGCAGCCAGCGGTAGCCGTCCCGCTGGTATTTGCGCAGGGTCTTTTGCAGGGAGAGCGGCGGGGTATACTCGCTGTCCCGCACGGCGTGGAAGCTGCGGCTGATGCGGCGAAAGGCATCGTCCCGGTCGAACCGCAGACCGTTCTGCCCCGAAAGCGCCCAGTCCAGCGTGGGGGCGCGGTAGAGCGGCAGAGCGGCGTGGCCGTCCTTCAGCTTTGCGCCGGAAAGCTCCAGCGTGTCGTTCAGCTCGTCCAGCCCTTCCAGACTGTCATCCAGCCGCAGCAGACTGCCGTCCCGCAGACGGTGGTAGCGTTTTTTCTGGTGCAGGGACTGCAAAAGTTCCCGCAGTTCCTCCACCGGGAACGCGCCGGTGTCCACTTCCAAGTCCAGCACACTGCCGTGCACCGATACCCCTACCGAAATTTTAGGCGGGGCGGCTTGTAAGTTGCGGAAAGCATCGGTCTGGTACACCTCGCCCATGGCCAGCAGGGCGGGAATGCCCTCTTCCAGCAGCTGGAAAAGCGCCTCCTCCCCGGAAATGCTGTAATGCCCCGGCTTGCCGGTCTCGGGTTCCAGATAGGTTTCCAGCAGCCGCTTTGCCCGGTTCTCGGTGCGGGCATCCCGCAAAAGATCCGGGGGCACCGGCTCGCCGGGGGCTACCCTGTCCTCTCCGTACAGAAAGACCGGGTACGCCGTGACGGTAAGCCCCCGGTCGGCGTCCAGATAAAACTGCACCACCGGTTCCAGCGGGATCTGGTTCAGCAGCAGCCGGTCGGGGTCCACGATGTTGACCCGGTTGCCCAGTTCCGGCAGCACATAGCTGCAAAAAGCGGCGGCGTCCGCGCTGGTAAAGAACAAACTGCGCCCGCCAAAGGTATCCAGTACCGGCAGCACCCGGCGGCATTCCTCCCGCTGCATCCGCCAGAGGGTGCTTTCGCCCAGCAGATAGGCATAGTCCAGCCCCTGCACCCCGCTGAGCGCCGGGGTACAGCTCAGCTGCACGCCGCCCTTGCGGCGCTCCACTTTCAGGCTGATGACCGGCAGGCCCTCTTTAAGGGTATAACCGCCCACAACGCCCTCGGCAGCGTAAAGCTCCACAAGGGCATCCAGCCCCTCGCCGGTCAGCGGCAGACCGCCTGCCGGGCCTTTGTCCCAGCCGGAGCGCATGGTGCCCTCGGCTTCAAACGCCTGCCGGGCGCTCACCTGACGGCGCAGCAGCCGCAGCAGCTGCTGTGCATCCGGAGCAAAGGCGTCCCACCGGTGCACAAAGGCCAGCGACTTCCCGTAGCTGACGCTTTCGCCCTGCTCGATCGCATCCAGAAACTGCGGGATGCTTTTTACCAGATACTGCCGCCCGCCGATGCCGTCCGAGACCCGCAGTCGCAGCCAGATACGGCCATTGTGCGGCGTAAGCTCCGGTTCCAGCAGAGCAAAGCCTGTACGCTGGGCGGCGTTCTGGGGCTGGGGCTGCGCATCCTCCCGCTGGTAGCGCTTCAGCAGCAGCTGGGCCTCATAGTCGGTCTCTGGCTCCTCGCCCCGCCACTTGCGGCCGAACAGCATATCCAGCCCGGCGCTGTAACTGTCCTTGCGGGGCTCGGTGCTCAAGCCTGCCACGCCCCGCTGCACCCCGGGGATGCTCTCCGGCTTTTTTTCCGGGGCAGGCGGGTTCTTTTCCGCGTCCTGTAATAGCAGCGCACCGATATGCTTGCAGTAGGTGCCGTCGCCGTTCTGGTTATAGGGGCAGTCGCAGGAGGCACTGACAAAGCTGCCGTTTTCCCGCAGCCAGACCTGCGTATAATAGCAGTCCGGCCCGCTGCCCTGCACCAGCGCTGTCAGGTGCCGCACCCCGTCCTCGTTGGTGGTGCAGCTGCTTTGCAGGATACGCTTGCGGTACTTCTGCGCCCGCTCAAAGATGCTTTTGCCCAGCAATGTGCGGATCTCCTGTGCGTCCATGTAGTCTCCCTCCCCTGTGCTGTCGCGGTTCCGGTCTATTCTATAAGAATACCGCGTTCCACCCCGGGATGCAAGGGCAGAAGGGTAAAAAACGTTTAGAAAGCGCGGGCGGGACGATTTTGAATGGCTTCCGCTACGCTCTAGCCATTTTCAGCGGAAGAATTATTTTGATTTGCAGTTTCGAAACGCCTGCGGGCGTTTCGAAACTACTTTTTCACAGGAGGGGTCGTAGAGGGAAACGGCATTTGCAGTGCCTGTTTCCTGCGGAAACATCCGCACTGCGGGGTTGCTTCTTGGCTCTCAACAGGCCAAAGAAAAAGCACCCGCAAACGCCTTCGGGTGCCAATGCACAGACGGGAAGGGTTGCAGGTGCTTTCTTTATTTTAGGAAATTCCGCGCTTGCGAGTCTTGAGGTGGTACATCTCCTGATCGGCCTTATCGATCAGGTCGTGCACGGTGGCAATGTCCGGCTCAAGGCGGGCGCAGCCGATGCTGATCTCGATCTGGTAGGGCTTGCCGGAGGCGGCGTTGGCGGCGTCCAGCTCCCGCTGGATGGAGGCGATCAGGGTGCGCACCTCCACGCTGTTGCAGCCGCAGGCGATGCAGAATTCATCGCCGCCGTAGCGCGCCAGCACGCCGTTGTAGTTGGCGCACACCTTTTTCAGGATGCCCGCCAGCAGCACCAGCGCAGCGTCCCCCTCCAGGTGGCCGTATTCATCGTTGATGTGCTTGAAGTGATCCATGTCCATCATGAGGAAGTGCAGCGAGCGGTTGGGGTGACGGCGGTAGTAGGGCAGTTCGCTTTCCAGATACCGCAGCGCCACGATGCGGTTGCTGACGCCGGTCAGGGTGTCCACCGTGAACTTGGTCTGCAACACCAGCACATACACGCACACCAGCCCCAGCGTAATGCCGCAGCACAGCAGCCCGCGCCCGGGCAGCCAGCCTTGCAGCAAAAAGCCTGCCGCCGGCGCAAGCGCGAGCAGCAGCAGGGTTTTCAGTTCCTCTTTGGGTGTTTCCTGCTTCCAGTTGCTCAGCGTCCAGCTGCAACGGAGAAAGGCCGCTGCCAGATAGGCAAGCCCCACCAGCTTCGCCCCCCAGAACAGGGTGCTGCCCCGCAGCCCTTCTGCGTTCAGATAGCAGAAGCCGTTTTCGTCCCGCGTTGTCAGCAGTGCCAGCAAAAGCAACGCCACCGGTGCGGCGCTGAGCGCCAGCCTGCGGCCGTCCTCCATCCATGTACGCCCCAGCTCTGCCTCCACATACAAAAACACCAGCAAGCAGCAGCACGCCGCCAGCAGATAAAACAGAATACTGCCCCCGGCGTTCAGCCGGTAGGTCAGGGGGATGCCCAGCTCCTGCCACGCGCCCAGCTGCGCCAGCGCACTGCCATAGTCTACGATCGTCAGCGCCCCGGCAAACCACAGCAGCGCCGTGAACAGCCGCCCGGGCAGGCTTTTATCCCGCATTTTCTGCTGCGCCCGCAGCAAGACCGCCAGCGTGACCAGACAGACCGCACTGACCTGAGTATGGGCAATCGCATCCATGCCGCAACGCTCTCCTTTACCCTAGGGCGGCTTTGCGCCGTCCCGACCCTTTTCCGCACAGATTTATTGTACCAAATCCGTAACAGATATGCAACACAAACCGAAAATTTCATACAAAAAAAGACACCGGAACGTCTTTCGGCGTTCCGGTGTCTTTTGAACTCAAATCACTTTGCCTGCGGATGGGCGGCATCGTTGCGCAGGGCGCTTTCGCGGATCTTTTCCAGCGTCTGCTCGCTGAGGATGTGCTCTGCCTTGCAGGCGTCCTCGGCGGCGGTCTGCTCGTCCACGCCCAGCTGCACAAAGAAGTGGGTCAGCAGCTGGTGGCGGCTGTAAATGCGCTGAGCAATTTCCAGCCCGGGCTCCAGCAGGGTCAGGTTGCCTTCGCCGTCCACCGCGATATAGCCGTTCTCCCGCAGCTTTTTCATGGCGATGCTCACGCTGGCTTTGGTAAAGCCCAACTCATTGACTACGTCAATGGAGCGCACTTTGCCCATACGCTGGCTCAGCATCAGGATCGTTTCAAGATAATCTTCTGCGGACTGGTGGATCTGCATGGTTTGTCCGGCCTCCTGCCTTATTCCCTCTGGGGGATTTTTCCGACAGGGGATGTGTACCCTCTGTCGTATGTTAAAGGATATCACATTTTTGCGGTTGATGCAAGTAATTCGCAGCAAGTTTTGTTAAACTAACCATATTTTTCTGCACAGAACTGCTGTTTTGCCGGTTTTGCACCACCCCTGTTTTGTGCAAAGGGTGCAATTCTCGGCGTTTTGGCCTTACCGTGTGGCCAGATAGGCCGCAGGGCCTGCCTCGTACAGATCGCCGCCGTGGGCGTCCAGCACAACGGTCAGGGGCATATCCTGCACGGTCAGGCGGCGCACCGCCTCACAGCCCAAGTCCGGCCATGCGATCACTTCCAGCGTCTGCACGCTTTTTGCCATCAGCGCACCGGCACCGCCCAGCGCGGCCAGATATACCGCGCCGTTGCGCACCACAGCTGCCTTGACGGCGGCATCCCGCTTGCCCTTGCCGATCATGATCTTGTTGCCAAGATCCAGCAGCCGAGGGCTCATGGCGTCCATGCGGCCGCTGGTGGTGGGCCCGGCCGAGCCGATCACCT
>OGUG01000882.1_pt1 | contig 13005 bp, 10 predicted proteins | sample 1573711 | NCBI WGS metagenome assembly OGUG01 (sample SAMEA2582006, study PRJEB24529) | metagenome | biome: Human gut stool | place: China | collected 2011 | reverse complement strand
TCGATTCCGGAGCAATGCCATTCGCACAGCACCATTATCCGTTTGAGAATAAAGACGTCTTTGAGAAACAGTTCCCGGCGAAGTTTATCTCCGAGGCAGTTGACCAGACAAGAGGATGGTTCTACTCTCTGATGGCAGAGTCCACCCTGTTATTTAATAAAGCTCCGTATGAGAACGTCATTGTTCTTGGACATGTACAGGATGAGAACGGACAGAAGATGAGTAAGTCCAAAGGAAATGCGGTTGATCCGTTTGATGCATTAGAGACTTACGGCGCAGATGCGATCCGCTGGTATTTCTATACAAGCAGTGCACCATGGATCCCGAAGCGTTTCAGTGGCAAGCTGGTACAGGAAGGACAGCGTAAATTCATGGGTACCCTGTGGAATACTTATGCATTCTTCGTGCTGTATGCAAACATCGACCAGTTTGATGCAACAAAATATACCTTAGATTATGAAAAATTATCCGTTATGGATAAGTGGCTGCTGTCAAAATTGAATTCCGCAATCAAGGGAACGGATGAGAACCTTGCAAATTACCGCATTCCGGAAGCTGCAAAGGTACTTGATGAGTTCGTGGATGACATGAGTAACTGGTATGTCAGAAGAAGCCGTGACCGTTTCTGGGCAAAAGGCATGGAGCAGGATAAGATCAACGCATATATGACACTTTATACTGCATTAGTTGAGATCTGCAAGGCTGCTGCACCGATGATTCCGTTCATGACAGAGGAGATCTATCAGAACCTGGTACGTTCCATCAATACAGAGGCACCGGAGAGCATCCATCTGTGCGACTTCCCGGCTGTCAATGATGCATGGATCGACAAAGATTTAGAGAAAAATATGGATGAGGTCTTAAAGATCGTTGTTATGGGTCGTGCGTGCCGTAACTCAGCGAATATCAAGAACCGCCAGCCAATCGGAAATATGTATGTCAAAGCACCGAATGTACTGCCAGAATATTTTGTGGAGATCATCGAGGATGAGTTAAATGTGAAGAAAGTAAACTTCACAGAGGATGTCAGTGCATATACAAGTTATACGTTCAAACCACAGCTTCGTACTGTCGGACCGAAATATGGCAAGTTCTTAGGACAGATCCAGAAAGCACTTGCAGAGTTAGACGGAAACAAGGCAATGGCTGAATTAAAGGCAGACGGTGTACTTACACTTCCGTCAGTTAGTGATGATGTAAAATTATCTGAGGAAGATCTTTTAATCACCATGACACAGATGGAAGGTTATGTGACAGAGGGCGATAATACTGTGACTGTCGTACTTGATACAAACCTGACGCCGGAACTGGTAGAGGAAGGATTTGTCCGCGAGATCATCAGTAAGATTCAGACCATGCGTAAGGAAGCAGGATTTGAGGTTATGGATAAAATCTCCATTTACTATCATGCAGATGAAAAAGTAGCCGACATCTTTAATAAGTACGAAAATGACATCATGGGTGATGTTTTAGGTACTGAGGTTGTAGCAGAAGCTGATTCTTTTGACTCCGGAGAAAACGGAATCTACTGCAAAGAATGGAACATCAATGGGGAAAAAGTATTGCTCGGAGTCAAAAAAGGAGAAAACTAGATGAAGGAAAATGTTTTCAACAAAGAAGCGTTTATTGAGGATGTAAAAGAAAATGTAAAGAATCTTTACCGCAAAACGTTAGATGAGGCGTCACAGCAGGAGATTTTTCAGGCAGTTTCCTACACGGTAAAAGATGTCATTATTGATGACTGGCTTGCCACACAGAAAGCGTTTGACAAACAGGATCCCAAGATGGTTTACTACATGTCCATGGAGTTTTTAATGGGTCGTGCGCTTGGCAACAACATGATCAATTTAAAAATGTACAAAGAGGTCAAAGAGGCACTCGAGGAGATCGGTCTGAACTTAGATGAGATCGAGGATCAGGAGCCGGATCCGGCACTTGGAAATGGCGGACTCGGACGTCTTGCAGCCTGCTTTATGGAGTCACTGGCAACACTTGGATACGCAGCTTACGGCTGCGGTATCCGTTACCGTTACGGAATGTTCAAACAGAAGATCAAAGACGGTTTTCAGGTGGAAGTGCCGGATAACTGGTTAAAGAATGGATATCCGTTTGAACTTCGCCGTCCGGAGTATTCCTATGAAGTTAAATTCGGCGGTTATGTCCGTGCAGAAGTGACAGAAGAGGGAAAAACACGTTTTATACAGGAAAATTACCAGTCTGTTTTAGCGGTACCGTATGATATGCCGATCGTAGGTTATGGCAATCATGTGGTAGATACCTTAATGATCTGGGATGCAGAGCCGATGGAGTGCTTTGAGTTAGATTCCTTTGACAAGGGAGATTACCACAAGGCAGTAGAGCAGGAAAATCTTGCCCGCAACTTAGTGGAAGTACTTTATCCGAATGATAATCATATCGCAGGAAAAGAGCTTCGTTTAAAACAGCAGTATTTCTTTGTATCTGCAAGTGTACAGCGTGCATTAGCACGTTACAAAAAACATCATGATGATATCCACAAGCTGCCGGAGAAAGTGACATTCCAGTTAAATGATACACATCCGACTGTTGCAGTGGCAGAACTTATGCGTATTTTACTTGACGAAGAAGGATTAAGCTGGGATGAGGCATGGGAGATCACAACAAAGACCTGTGCATACACCAACCACACGATCATGGCTGAGGCACTTGAAAAATGGCCGATCGAGATATTCTCAAGGCTGCTTCCGCGTATCTATCAGATTGTTGAGGAGATCAACCGCAGATTTATTTTACAGATCCAGGCAGAGTTCCCTGGAGATAATGGCAAGGTTGCCCGTATGGCAATCGTTTATGATGGTCAGGTAAAGATGGCACATCTTGCGATCGCAGCAGGATATTCTGTAAACGGTGTGGCAAAACTCCACACAGAGATTTTAAAGAATGAGCAGCTTCATGATTTTTATGAGTTATTCCCGCAGAAGTTCAACAACAAGACGAACGGAATCACGCAGCGTAGATTCTTAATGCATGGTGATCCATTGCTTGCAGACTGGGTAAGTGAGCATATCGGAAATGACTGGATCACAAATCTTGCCCATATTGAAAAGCTGGCGATTTATGCAACTGATAAGAAAGCACAGCAGGAGTTCATGAATATCAAATATCAGAACAAACTGCGTCTTGCAAAATACATCAAAGAGCACAACGGCATCGAAGTAGATCCGCGTTCCATCTTTGATGTGCAGGTAAAACGTCTGCATGAATACAAACGTCAGTTGCTGAATATTTTACATGTCATGTATCTGTATAATGAATTAAAAGAGCACCCGGATATGGATTTTTATCCGAGAACCTTTATTTTTGGTGCAAAGGCAGCAGCAGGCTACAAGAACGCAAAACTTACGATCAAACTGATCAACAATGTGGCGGACGTTATCAACAATGACAGAAGCATTAACGGCAAGATCAAAGTCGTATTTATTGAAGATTACCGCGTATCGATCGCAGAGTGGATCTTTGCGGCAGCAGATGTCAGCGAGCAGATCTCCACAGCTAGTAAAGAGGCATCCGGAACCGGTAACATGAAATTCATGTTAAACGGTGCACTGACACTCGGAACGATGGATGGTGCCAATGTTGAGATCGTCGAGGAAGTCGGTAAAGAAAATGCATTTATTTTCGGTATGAGTTCCGATGAAGTCATTGCGCATGAGAGAAACCGTGATTATGATCCAATGCAGATCTTTAATACGGATCAGGATATCCGCAAGGTATTGATGCAGCTGATCAACGGATTCTATTCACCGAACGATCCTGAGCTGTTCCGTGACCTTTACAACTCACTGCTCAATACACAGTTTGCAGATACCTATTTCATCTTAAAAGATTTCCATTCCTATGCAGATGCACAGAAACGCGTCATGGAAGCATACAAAGATGAGGAAGGCTGGGCAAAGAGTGCAATCTTAAATATCGCACATGCCGGTAAATTCTCATCTGACCGTACGATCCAGGAATATGTAGATGATATCTGGCACTTAGACAAAATTACCGTAGAGGTATAAGAAAATCGTATAAGATAGCAGACTGCCTGTTTTAGCAGGCAGGTCTGTGCACAGAAAAAGAAACCCGGCTTTGGGGTCATGAACCTTAAAGCCGGGTTTTTACATAATAATGTTTTTTTAATATCTTAGTTTAAAATCTTAATACTTCCTAAAAGTGGAAGCTCTTTTTCTTCATCTTTGCAGGCATATACTAATCCCATGATCCAGAAAATAAAGAATACAATGGAGAGAATGCCGCTGACAGCCCATCCACAGATCGGAATGCGCGAAATAATAATGCTGTTGATCAGTGATGCAAGGTATAACACCAGTGACTGGTTTAAATGAAATTTTGCACCCTCTTTGTCACCGGCGCAGAATGCAATCAGCCAGCCGATAAGCGTGATGTAGGAAACGATTCCTGTTGTTTTCTTGTCCATAAGTAAACCTCCTCGAAAATTTAATAACATTTGTATTCTAACACTCCTGTCAGCAAAATGCAAAAAATATAGAGAAAAAAAGAAAATTTTGCAGAAATTAAGGAAAATGTAAAGTAAATCTTTTGAAAATCTTTATTTTTTTCTGCGGGCGTTCTTTGCATTCGGAAGGTATGATAATACTCAAAGGAGGGTAAGAGCAGGAAGATATCAGTTGTGCCGGGAATAATACAGGATTTGTTTCATTTTGATAAGGTAAATGATATACTGATAGGAAGTGTGGCAAAAAGGAATATCTGCGGCACAGAAAGAAAAGGGGAGAAGTGTGAAAATCTTTCACACAGACAAAAATAATGGAACAGTACAATATTTTAATCGTAGAAGATGACAAAGAGATCCGTGATGGAATCGAGATATTTTTAAAAAGCCAGAATTATAACGTTTATAAGGCGGCAGATGGTATAGAAGGTTTAGAGATTATTGAGAGTAAGGAGATACATCTTGCGATCGTTGATATCATGATGCCGCGTATGGATGGGGTAACAATGACATTAAAACTCAGGGAACATCATGATTTTCCTGTAATTATGCTTTCGGCGAAATCAGAGGAGACAGATAAAGTGATCGGGCTGAACATCGGAGCGGACGATTATGTGACAAAACCATTTACGCCGTTAGAATTGATGGCGCGCGTCAATTCCCAGATCCGGCGTTATACAAAGTTTAACAACAAAAGTCAGGAGAAAAAGGAAAATGACAGGGTACATATCATTGGCGGAATTGAGCTGAATGAAGATACGGTAGAAGTATTTGTGGATGGAAAACCGGTAAAAATGACACCGATTGAGTTTAAAATCTTAGCACTTCTGATGAAAAATCCGGGAAGAGTTTATTCGGCGGACGAGATTTACGAGCGTGTCTGGAATGAAAAAGCGATCAATACGGATACGATTATGGTGCATGTGAGAAATATCAGGGATAAGATCGAGATCAATCCGAGAGAACCAAAATATTTAAAGGTGGTGTGGGGCGTTGGATATAAAATGGAAAAACAGCCGTAAGGCGGGGATTGTGATAACAGCAGGGTTTCTTCTTGTTTTAGCAGTTATCAATTTTTTATGCTATCCGGGAATCAATCGCAGAAGCAAAGACTGGATGCAAAAGACAGAAGCAGCAAAAACAGGTGCAGACAGTGATACGCAGATTCGGACACAGTTTCTGAAAAATCTGTATGAGGGATTTTATCTGCTCGATCTGGAATATCAGAATCAGAAGAGTGAGACGGAGATGTCAGCAACAGATCTTTATATCGCATCTTATGCAAAAGCGGATGAAACCGACAGGTGGGAGTCACAGGAACAATTAGAGCAGGTAACCAATGATGAAGTATTGTCGGTGATGGATGAATGGAGCAGTCAGTTTGAAAAAATCCGTTCCCAGATTGATTATTGCGTCATGGAATCCGAAGATGGAAGTAAACTGAAAAATACAACGCAGAATTTAGAGAGCGTACTCGGTGGAGAGGAAAAGGATGTCAGTGAACAACTGGCACAATATTACAGCGAATTGTTTGCGGTAAAATTTAATGAAGTCGGGGCGATGGAAGTAATTCCTCTGCTGTCAGACAGGGAAAATAGCGGCGATCTTTTAGTAAAATCCTTAGGGGCACAGGAACGCAGTGAACTGTTAAAAACTAATCTGGAAGAGTATTTTAATCTGACAGACATGCCGGTGCTCAAAGGACCGGAAAATATAGAGTTTGTGATCGGTATTTCCAAAGAGAAAGCATCTGAAAATATTCTTTATGATTCTGGCAGTGATGAGGAAGAAGATTATTTTGAAAAGCTGTCCGCCTATAAAATTAATGGGGCACTTCCATTGTATGGCGCATCTGTTGTAGCGGTGATCGCATTTATGTTTTTTATGACAGGGAAAAAAGCCGGAGGCAATATCTTAAATGATGGAAAGGTACATGCTTACGCGGCAGAACTTGGAGTCACAGGTGTGATCTGCGGACTGTGTCTGCAGAATTACTTTATGGAACTTATCTGGTCATATGGATTTGATTCATTTTCGGATGCGGCAGATGAACTGATGGGTGGACAGGTTTATGATGTTGTGATCAGCGTACTTACTGTAGTTGGAACTTTGTGGCTGATCTATGCAATGTGGTTTGCAGCCGCATATCTGCTGAGACCGGTATTTTCAGTCGGACTATGGGAATATGTTAAAAGATACAGTCTGGTCTATCAGATCTTCCCATGGATAAAAAAACAGTTTAAAAAGACAGGCAACCGGATCAGACAGTGGTGGAACACACTCTCCGGGGAGATCACACACATTGATTTCAGTGAGGAAACGACAAAACTGATCTTAAAAGTTGTCATTATAAACTTTGCAGTGCTTGCAGCCTGTTCCCTGTTCTGGTTCTTTGGGATCGGTGCATTAGTTGTCTATTCGATCGTCCTGTTTTTTATTATAAAGAAACATTATGAGCAGATCAATAAAGATTATCATGCGATGTTAGATGCCATGCAGACGATCGCAGAAGGTAATCTTGATCAGGAGATTCAGGGGGATTTTGGCATATTTAATCCGTTCCGGGACGAACTTGCGCAGATCCAGACCGGTATGAAAAAAGCAGTGGAGGAAGAGGTAAAGAGCCAGCGTATGAAAACAGAACTGATCACAAATGTTTCACATGACTTAAAAACACCGCTCACTGCCATCACGACATACATTGAACTGCTGAAAAAAGAAGACATCACGGAGGAAGAAAGACGTTCTTACATTGATACTTTAGAGCGTAAATCACTGCGCCTTAAGGTGCTGATCGAAGATCTTTTTGAAGTCAGCAAGGCAAACAGCAATAATATCGTACTTAATAAGATGGAACTTGATGTTGTAAACCTGATCAAACAGGTAAGTATTGAACATGTGGATAAGATGAAAGAGCGGGGACTCGAACTTAAGTGGAATGTGCCGGAAGAGAAAGTACTGTTAATGCTTGATAACCAGAAAACCTACCGCATTTTTGAAAATCTCTTTGTCAATGTGGTCAAATATGCAATGCAGGGCAGCAGGGTTTATTTAGAGGTGCGAAAGAAAGCATCCCTTGTAGAGATCATCTTAAAAAATATGTCTGCTGAGGAAATACATATCAGCGGTGATGAGATCACGGAACGATTTGTGCGTGGCGACAGTTCAAGAAACACAGAAGGTTCCGGACTTGGTCTTGCGATCGCAAAAAGTTTTACCGAAGCCCAGGGCGGCGAATTCCACGTCGAGGTCGACGGGGACCTGTTCAAAGTTGTCATTTTGTTTTAGGGACGGGTGTGTTATAATACCGTTTAGAAAATGTAGATCTCTGCAAAACTCAACAAAATGTGGAGCTATTGCGAGAGACTGACAAATGAATAAGAAGGTGCTGGGGAGCCGCCGGTACTTAGTGACCGTATTTTGGTCACTTAGTATCCGTTGCGAGCGACACGCAGCGGAAGCGTGCCTTCGTTTCATGTGTCAGTCTCTCGCAATTTCAGAAAATGTGGATGAGTTTTGCAGGTATTAGAATTAACAAATGGGAGGATCACACAATGGAAACAATGGACGACTACAAAGACGAACTGGAAGCCTCTTTCCGCAGGATCAACGAGGGAGACATCATTTCCGGTACGGTCATTGACGTAAACGAAGAGGAAGTGACTCTGGATTTAAAATATTATGCGCAGGGTATCATTAAAGTTGCAGATTTAAGCAATGATCCTGATTTTAATGTGCTAGAGCAGGTACATAAGGGTGATGTGATCGAGGCAACGGTGGTACAGAAAGACGATGGTGCAGGCAATATCGTACTTTCCAAGAAAGAAGCAAACGATATACTTGCATGGGATAAATTAAAACAGATGATGGAAGGTGAGACGACAGTAAAAGTGCGCATCCAAGAGAGCGTACCGAGCGGTGTTGTTACTTATCTGGAAGGTATCCGTGCATTTATCCCGGCATCGCAGATCACACTTGATTATGTGGAAGATACCGATGCATGGATCGGAAAAGAGATCGAGGTACGCGTGATCACTGTGGATGCAGAAAAAGAAAAACTTGTTTTATCCGGCAAGGCAGTAGCAAGAGAGGCAGAAGCCGAAGAACGTAACCATAAGATCTCCATGATCGTGCCTGGCACTGTCATGGAAGGAACTGTTGAGTCACTGATGCCATATGGTGCATTCATAAACCTTGGAAACGGACTGAGTGGTCTGGTACATATTTCACAGATCTGTGAGCGCTGTATCAAAAAGCCGTCCGAAGTATTAAAAGAAGGACAGAAAGTCAAAGCAAAAGTCCTTAACACCAACGACAACAAGATCAGCCTCAGCATGAAAGCATTACAGGAAGAAATGGTCGATACCGCAGGCGTTGCCGAGGAAGAACTGGAAAAATATACCGACACAGAATCGACAGGCACCAGCCTAGGCTCGCTGCTGGCAGGATTTCACTTTGACGCGTAAGCAGTAAAAACATCAGAGGCATCAAGAGACAAAAATCTTGACGCCTCTGTTTTTTTGCCCAGAATCTTTGTCATATATTGTTGACAAGGAAACAAACTTGCGCTATATTAAAACAGAAGTAATTGTTGACAAGGAAACAATATTTGCTTTTATGTAAGGGAGTGGATGTATGAAAGAGCAGGAGCTTCTGTTAAAAGAGCTTGCGCTGATGTTAGAGCGGCAGGACATGCTCTCGAAGCTGACCGAGGGGAAATGTCTCGATGAATATGGCTATTCCGAGACGCACTGTATTGACTATATTGGAAGATTAGAGTTACCCAATGTTACCAAGATCGCAGAACATATGGGGATGACAAGAGGCGCGATCAGCAAAATGACAAAGAAGCTGTTAGCGAAAGGTCTGATTGAAAAATACACTTTGGAATCGAACAAAAAAGAAGTCTATTTTAAACTGACGGATCTAGGAAAAATGTTGTTTGAGGAACATGCAAAACGTCACAAACGCTGGGAAAAAAGGGATATGGAGTTTTTGTCCCATTATTCTACAGAGGATGTAAAGACGGTGTATCAGTTTATGAAAGAATTTAATCACTACTTAGAGGGACAGATTGAAGAATTATCATAACGATATAGGAAAGTATGAAACAGTTACGGATCAGACAGAAGTTTTGAGATCCATAGGATCGACATAAAAATTGCCTGCGGGCAATCCGCAGGCAACAGGATATTTAAGATTCACTGTCAGTGTCTGTACTGACATCGTCATTAGTATCTGTGCTGACAGCTGCATCAATATCTGTGTTTGTTTCAGTATCAGTATCTTCGTCCGTATCTGTTTCTGCAGAAGGAATCACGCGTACAGGGATGTCTTTTGTGATATCTTCAATTGTTTCAGAATCAGAATTTATGGAAGTAAGGACTGCAGTGCGGTCGGATGGGGTTTCAGAGGTACTTCCCACAGCAGATGATGTAGTATCCGTATTCTGTAAAGCAGAAGAGACATCTGTTGATGTTGTCTGACCAGATATCATATTTTTCAATTTTAAAATAGCGGTTAAGATATCGAGTGCATCTTTGCTGATATTTTTGGATGAGAAGAAATCAGCAAGCATCTGATTTGCCTCATCTCTCGCACTTCCGGTCAGATTGAAAATAGAAGAAAGCTGATCTGAAACAGAAGATACGGTATTTGAAACAGCAGAACCAAATTCTTCCATATAAGAGAGTACTTTTTTGACGTAATTCTGTGTCTCGGTAAAAGGCGGGATGCCGCCGTATTTGTCCACATTCGCGCTGCCGGCATTGTAAGCGGCGAGCGCAAGGGAGATATTTCCCTGATAATTGGATAATAACTGGCTGATATATTTTGCACCGCCCATGATATTTTCTCTTGCATCATAGGAATTGGAAACACCAAGAGCAGCAGCGGTAGATGGCATTAACTGCATGATCCCGACAGCGCCTGCATTGCTCACGGCAGAGGGATTGAAGCCGGATTCTGCTTTGGCGATCGATTTTAATATAATAGAAGAAACACCATAGGAATTGGAGGCCTCTTCAAACATAGAGTCAAGTTCGCCTGAAGTATAGAAATTTGCAGAGGATGCAGTTGTCTGGGCTGCGGATATCCCTGATGTATCTGCGCCTGTGGTACCGGTCTGTGAGGTATTCTGGCTGTTTTCCAAAGCTTTTGTACTGTCAGCTAACGCAGCCGCAAAATCATCCGTATTAGACTGTTTTGCAGCTTCGGCACGCTTTGCAGCCTGTTCATTGATGCGGCTGACTAATGCGTGATCCATATAATTTAAAACGGTAATACTCATTCATAACTCCTTTTCGTGTAAAACGCGACTAAAAAGAGTATAGCACATGTTTTTGCAATAGTGAAGTTTTTGTTGAAAATTGTCTTGATGTATCACAAAAATTGTTGTAGAGTACATAGTGCGACAAGCTAAAGTGATAAAGTAACAGGGATAGAAAAAAGAAATGGATTGTGAAATAGAAAAAAACAAAGTAAGTAAAAAAGCTTCCTATGAAAAAGCGTTTAAAGCTGCATTTCCATATACAATACCGGTCATGACGGGATATCTGTTTATCGGTATGGCTTTTGGAGTGATGATTCAGGAAAAAGGGTATAATTTTCTGTGGGCAATACTGATGAGCGTCCTGTGTTATGCAGGGAGTGGACAGTATCTCGCCGTGAATTTTTTTGCGCCGGGCGTGAGTCTTTTACAGGTAACTTTCATGGAGTTTATGTTAAATATCCGGCATATTTTTTATGGTCTGTCGTTATTAGAGCGTTTTGCAAAGATGGGGAAGAAGCGTCTGTATATGATCTTTTCCCTGACAGATGAAACATATTCCTTATTTTTTGTCACGAAGGTGCCAAAGGATGTGGAAGAAGGACAGTTTTTATTTGCGATCGCACTGTTAGACCAGCTTTACTGGATCATCGGTTCGGCGATCGGAGCACTGCTTGGTTCGGTGCTTCCAATCGACACAACAGGCATTGATTTTGCGATGACGGCATTGTTTGTTGTGATCATGGTGGAACAGTGGATGGAGTCAAAAAACCGTCCGAGTGTGCTGATCGGACTTGGATGCGGACTGATCTGCCTGCTGATCTTTGGCGCAGACAATTTTATTCTGCCGACCATGATCTGTATTATGCTGATCCTGCTTCCGTGCAGAAAGTTTTTGGATAAAGAAACAGAACAGAAAAAGGAGGTAGAGCATCATGCCGGTTAGTGTGGCGCGTTCACTTGTTATCATTGCAGCAGTTGCGGGAACGATCTTTTTTACAAGACTCTGCCCGTTTTTATTCTTTCCGCCGGGAAAACCGATCCCGCCGGTGATACAGTATCTTGGAAAAGTATTGCCGCCGGCAGTCATCGGAATGTTGGTGATTTATTGTTTAAAGGCGGTAAGTATCACATCCTATCCATATGGATTACCGGAGTTTATAGCGGTGGCAGTAGTGATACTGCTTCATGTCTGGAAACGAAACAACCTGCTTAGTATCGGCGTCGGGACAGTGCTTTATATGGTGCTGATACAGGCTGTATTTTAATAAAATGGAGGAATATTATGAAGAAGAAACCTTTTGTAACCAAAGAACAGCTCGAAGAGATCGTAAAAAAATATCCGACACCGTTTCATCTCTACGATGAAAAAGGAATCCGTGAAAATGCGAAGGCGGTCAAGGAAGCATTTTCCTGGAATCCCGGATTTCGTGAGTATTTTGCGGTAAAGGCAACGCCAAACCCGTACATCCTTGATATCCTAAAAGAATATGACTGCGGCTGCGACTGTGCATCCTTGACAGAACTGATGTTGGCAGACTCTCAGGGATTTGACGGAAAGCACATCATGTTTTCCTCAAACGATACACCTGCCGAGGAGTTTAAATTTGCCAATGAACTTGGTGCGATCATCAACTTAGATGATTTTACCCACATTGACTTTTTAGAGAAAACGATCGGCAAAATTCCTGAGACGATCAGCTGCCGTTATAATCCGGGCGGAGTCTTTAAGATGAGCAACGGCATCATGGATAATCCTGGTGATGCCAAATATGGTTTTACACATGAGCAGATCATCGAGGGATTTAAGATCTTAAAAGAAAAAGGCGCAAAACATTTCGGCGTACATGCATTCTTAGCGAGCAACACCGTGACAAATGAATATTACCCGAAACTGGCAAGACAGTTGTTCGAACTGGTTGTGGAACTGCGTGACAAGACCGGATGTGATATCCAGTTTATCAACCTTTCCGGCGGTGTCGGTGTGCCTTATACACCGGATCAGACACCGAACGATATCCGCGTGATCGGACAGGGGGTCAAGGAAGCTTTTGAGGAGATCTTAGTTCCGGCAGGACTTGGAAATATCTCTATTTATACAGAGATGGGACGTTTCATGTTAGCACCTTACGGCTGCCTTGTGACGAAAGCAATCCATGAGAAACACACCTATAAAGAGTATATCGGTGTGGATGCCTGTGCAGTCAACCTGATGCGTCCGGCAATTTACGGGGCATAT
>OGUG01000877.1_pt1 | contig 13057 bp, 11 predicted proteins | sample 1573711 | NCBI WGS metagenome assembly OGUG01 (sample SAMEA2582006, study PRJEB24529) | metagenome | biome: Human gut stool | place: China | collected 2011 | reverse complement strand
CGTCATCAGTCTCCTTAAATAGCTCGCTATTCGCGTCGACTGATTCCTTGCATTGGATAAAAATACAAGAATGAAATCCGATAACGATTTAATCAGCGCTTCCCTAAGAGACTGCATGAAAATTTAACTTGCTTTTCACTTGCGCAAAGGAGAAATCAATGAAAACACAGATTACATTAGAAGAAAAAACCATATTTGTCACCGGTTCTGCCGGATTCATCGGCGCCAACCTGGTGAAGCGGCTCCTTACCGTTCCGCAGGTCCGTATCATCGGCATCGACAACATGAATGATTACTATGACGTATCCCTGAAGGAATACCGCCTCAAGGAACTGGAAAAGGCAGCGGCCCTGGCGGAAGGAAGCAAATATCATTTCATCCGTGGAAATATAGCAGATAAAGACTGCATTACGGACATCTTCAGCACCTGGCATCCGGACATCGTGGTGAACCTGGCGGCCCAGGCCGGGGTGCGCTACTCCATTACCAACCCCGACGTGTACATCGAATCCAACCTCATCGGCTTCTACAATATTCTGGAAGCCTGCCGTCACTCCTATGACGGAGGCGCCAAGGGTGTGGAGCATCTGGTTTATGCTTCCTCCTCCTCTGTGTACGGCGGCAATACCAAGGTCCCCTTCAGCACCGACGATAAAGTGGACCATCCCGTCTCCCTCTATGCGGCCACCAAAAAATCGGACGAACTCCTGGCTCACTGCTACGCCAAACTCTACAACATTCCCTCCACGGGCCTCCGCTTCTTTACCGTCTACGGTCCTGCCGGACGGCCGGATATGGCCTACTTCGGATTTACCGATAAACTGCGGGCTGGAAAAACCATACAGATTTTTAACTACGGCCACTGCGAAAGAGATTTCACCTACATTGATGACATTGTGGAAGGGGTCATCCGCGTCATGCAGGGCGCACCGGAAAAGAAAAACGGCGGCGACGGTCTTCCCCTTCCGCCCTACGCCGTCTACAACATCGGCGGAGGACGACCGGAAAATCTCCTTCACTTCGTAGACATCCTGCAGCAGGAACTCATCCGCGCTGGCGTTCTTCCAAAGGACTACGACTTTGAAGCCTACAAGAAACTGGTTCCAATGCAGCCCGGTGACGTTCCCGTCACCTATGCGGATACCGAAGCCCTGGAAAAAGACTACGGCTACCGCCCTGCCACCACCCTCCGCGAAGGCCTCCGGAAATTTGCGGAATGGTACAGGGAATACTACCATATCTGATACCAGCGCTTCCCTAAAAAACGGCACCCTGAAAAGGGGCCGCTTTTTTATTGGGGAAAAACAGGTTTGAGGAAAGAGATTTGAGGTTTGAGATTTGAGGGGTGGACAGACGTCAGCCTTCCCGCCGGCTGGTATTTATCGGCATTCCATCGCTTGCTATTCTTACTGCGCGCATTCTGCATAGAATGCGCGAGTCGACCAAAGTTGGCCCTGTGTAGAGCAGCAATGGAGCAACATTGTCATTCTTAACCTCGTACACCCTTTGCCGCTTCGCGGCGTTCGCCCCGGTGGGAAGCGTGTCACTTGATTCTCAGGTCGCTATGCTCCCCTACGAATCAAGTTCTCTTGCCACCTCAAGGGGAAACGAGAAATTTAGCATCGCCTTCCTTTTAGTTGGTCCACCGACCATCCTTCGTGTGCGCTCAGGATGACAGGTGGAAGACGGGAAAGGAATGGCGGAAAGCTGTAAGCGGCAGGCGGACAGCGGCCTCTTTGTCCCACTATCCCACTGTCCCACTATTTTCTACCATTGAGACACCACTTTCCTTCTCCGGACTATGTCATCAGAGAAGCGCAGAGAGCGCAGCCGGCCCGGGCGGCGGCTCCAGGAAGCTTCTCAGGTAGATTTATTTCAGAAAGGAAGGATACCCATGAAAAATCTGGTACTCGTATTCAACACCAACGGCAAGTCCACCATGACCATTACCCTGGCAAACCCCAGGGACAATGTGACCCTGGACGAAGCCAAAGCGGCCGCAGCCAAAATGATTCCCGTCCTTGTCACCAAGGCAGGCGTGGATGTGGCGGGTCTGGAAAAAGCCGCTGTTATCACCACCTCTGAAGAAGAGCTGGCGTAATTTCATACATGTAGAAAGGAAGTCATACTATGGCAGCAAAAAAGAATGTTTCCGACGTAAAACTTCAGATCCGCTTCAATAACGGCACCACCGCCTCCGGCAAGACCGCGGTGAAGTCCATGTCCCTGGGGCAGATTAAAGTGGACGCCACCGACCAGCAGCTCCTGGATGCAGGCACTGCCCTGGCAGGCCTCTCCTCCCTCCCGCTGGAAGGGGTTCGGAGAATCGACACCGGTGACCTCACCGACGAAGCCTGAAGCATAGGCAGCAAAGGCCGCGGAGAAATCCGCGGCCTTTTTGCGTGGGGAAATCCGTAAGAGTGCCCCCCCGAAAACTTCCAGGCCATATGGACAGAGAAGCGAGGAGAGCCCATCTCCGGCCAATATGTCCCGCCGGCGCGTATCCATGGAAGGCGGGATAGGGCGGAATATCCGCTTTTCCTCAACCGGGCTCTTTCCTTGGATTGACGTCAACATGGAGTATAATAAAGAAAAGGATGCTTATCATATGTTTCAGCCGTGGTTAAAGGAGTGAATATGATGGAAAAAAGGGAAGATATCATTCGTCGGCTGGCGGAAAAGCTGCCGGCTGAAGCATTGCAGAAGATGGTGACTCAATTTGTGGATCATGATGACAGTCTGCTGCCTCCTTTTTTGTCCTGCTGCCGGAAAAACGGATTGAACGGGACGGCGGATGAGCGGACCATGCAGCTTCAGTCTCTTTTGGATGTGCTGGACAATGAGTGCGATTTTCTGTTTGACGATGACTTGGATTCTGTGGAGGCGGTGACGAAGGCCATCAAAGCCATAGGGAAGCTGAGGAAGGTGTCGGAGATTTCCTGGGAGCTTAGAAAATTCGCCATTGAGCAGCTCATGGAGGAGGAGTACCAGGACCTGGAGGATGTGGATACGGGAGAAAAGTACTGCTGCAGTGCGGCGGTACATCTGGCGCTGAACCGGAAGGAAGCGGCATATGTGGCGAAGGTGATGAAAAAGGCGGATATTGATTTGTCTGACAAGACGGGATTTTTGTCAGACGGCAATCGGGGCTGGTATGAGGAATTAATGAAGAAATTGGAGAAGTAATGCCAGTCAAAACGATGGGAGAGGCTGCTCTGCGGCCTCTTTTTTTATAGTATAATGATTAATGAAATCGATGATTAATGAAATCGATGACATAGGAAAAATAACATTTCATCAAATATTTCATCAGAAGGAGATCATATATGCAGGAAGAAAATGTGCACATTAAGGCTGTTTTAGATACAGCAGAAATCCGGAAGAAAGCCTGGGAACTGGCGAAAAAGGGCAGGAGCGAAGAGGGAGTGGCCATTTTGGAGAAAGCAGCGAAGGAACATCCGGAAAATCAGTTCCTTTTCACCTTTGGCCTGTTCTATCTGTTTTCAGAGAAAGCGCATCTGGAGCATTATAGACAGCATATGGAAGACTGGGCCAGAATCGGGGCAGAGCAGGGCCGAAGTGAGGCGGCGCTGATGCTGGGCCGCTTGTATATGCAGAAAGAAGGAAAGCCGAAGGAATCCATGGTCTGGCTGGAAAAGGCAGCGGCTTCCCCGGATAAAGAGACGGCGGGGGAAGCGGCCTGCAGGCTGGGAGAAATCTACCTGCATGGCGGTGACGATGCTGCGGCTGATGGAGATAAGGCGGAGACCTTTCTCCGGAAGGCGGCAGACCTGGGAAATACCCAAAGCATGTACCTTTTGAGTCAGCTTTACAAAGAAGGCGTGGGGCTTAAACCGGATCAGGCAAAGCATCATGAATGGCTGCAGAAGGCTGCCCATGCAGGGAATGGGGATGCCTGCTATGAAATCGCAGCGTCCTGTATGATGGATCCTCATCTCCATACAAAAAAAGAAAAAATCCAGGCCATAAAGAAAGCGCTTCCCTTTTTTGAAAAAGGCGTGAAGGCTGACCATGGCGGATGCTGCCTTATGCTGGGACTGATTTATCTCTACGGGCAGGGGGTCCGGCAGGATGGTAAAAAAGGTGTCCAGCTCCTGGAAGAGGCTGCGTCTTCCGGCTCCTCGGAGGCCATGATGTGTCTGTTCAGTGTGTACAGAGGGCACATTCCCGGGATTAAGGTGAAGAAGAATGCAACCAAAGCGGTTTCCTGGCTGAAAGAGGCTGCCGACGCAGGCAATATGTATGCGAAAGAAGAGCTGGGACTCACCTGTATGCTGGGAAATGGCGTCAGTAAGGATCCGGAGAGAGGCATGCAGTATCTGGAGGAGGCGCTCAGGGACGGGAGCAGCTGGGCCGGTTTCATGATGGCCATCGCCTATCTGGGCAGGGACGGCATCCCCCAGAATCTTTTGAAGGCGGAGGAATATCTTCGCCGCACCATCTTCATGAATGGCCCGGCTGCTGATGATGCCAAGGAAATGCTGGATCAGCTGAAAAATAAGAAATGGGAGGACCTGCCTACTTTAAGTGACATGTCTCCCATTAAGACAGCCGGAGAAAATCAGGATCCTATGGATGTCTTTTCGATAGGATGGTGACCGGGCGGGAAGAGATTTGGAATCTGAGGGGACGAACGGACAGATAGAGGGGAAAGTTTCCCGGTTCCGGTTTCTTGTGAGTTGCATACCGGAAAAGCCATGAGACAGCCATAGAGCCCTTTGGACTATATGGACAGAGAAGCGAGGGGAGCCATCCCCGGTCACTATGTCCCGCCGGCGCGCATCCATGGAAGGCGGGATGGCCGGGCATGGAATGTCCGCTTCTTATCAGCCGGCTGAAAAATGAAAACGAAACAAAAAACTTCCTGAAAACCTCAAAACCGGGCCTCCCTGTGCACCGGCCTGCGACTTGGGGGATTTCAGGAAGTTTTTGTGCTTTCAGGGGACTCCTCTGTATATGGAAAGGAGATAGATCAGGCTGCCGATTTCTTCTGCAGATGAGGATTATAGGAATTCCTTTTATCCGTAAGATTAATTTTTGATAAAAATTCAGGATTTTTTCGCGGAGCGACAGAGTGTGTCATGCCTCTGAGTATAATAGAAGTAGAAGGTAACATGCTTTAGGTAGAAGGCGTAGACCGGTCACTCATGATATAATGAGTTTAATGATAAAATGAGTTCATAGAAAATCCTTTTTATATTATTGGAGAAGGGATGATTATGATGATGGACAGGACAGCAGGGAAGGCGGCAAAAGAGGCTTTTTCAGGCTCTGTTATTTCATGTCTTTTGGGATATGAGATAATGGGGCCTTTTGTTGTGCGTATATCCGGGCAAATAAAAAGAACTCCCGAAGGAGCTCTTTTATCCACACACTGTGGGGTCACCGAAGTGACGATTTGAATAAATTTTTATTTGAACTCGTGTTGTGATCGGATAGTGGTAAGTTATCCTGACATCTACAGGATACTCCATTTCAGGGAGGGTGTCAATGATGAAAGAAATTAAAAATTATTTTATCGGTCTGGATATGGGAACGACTTCCGTAGGATGGGCGGCAACGGATGAAAATTATGAAATTATCAAGAAAAATGGGAAAGCTCTTTGGGGCATCCGGCTTTTCGATGAAGCCCAAACTGCAGCGGATAGAAGAATGCATAGAATTTCCCGCAGGAGAATTGAGCGGAGATCCCGGCGTATCGACCTGCTGCAGGAATTGTTCGCCCAGGAAATCTGTAAAAAGGATCCGGGATTTTATGAAAGGCTGAATGAAAGCGGCCTGTATGAGGAAGACAAGACGGTCCATCAGAAAAACAGCCTTTTCAATGATGTTGATTTTGATGATAAGGCCTATTACAAGGAATATCCGACCATCTATCATCTCCGGTATGATTTGATGACAAAGGATAGGCCCTTTGATGTGCGGCTGGTTTATCTGGCTGTTCATCATATCCTGAAACATCGCGGACATTTTTTATTTGATCATTTTCAGGTGGATGAAAATGGCGTGTCCGGGTTTGAGGAAAGTTTTGCAGCCTTTGGCGATGCATTGGAACATATCAAAGGAGAATCCTTCGATATGGGCAAAGAGGAGGAAATGAAGGCTCTTTGCCGAGACAAGAAACTGGGGGTGAGACATAAGGCATTGGCACTGGCACAGTGCCTGAGCAGAAGTAAGGATAAGGATTTTAAAGCCATGATGACTCTGGCAGCCGGTGGGACAGCCCTTCTGAGTGAAGTATTTAAGGATGAGGGACTGAAAGATTTTAGTAAGAACAAGGTAAGTTTTTCCGACAGCCAGTTTGAAAACGATAAACCGGAAATCATAGCAGAGCTGGGAGACCGCTATGATCTGATTGCCGCTCTGCATGGTCTCTATAATTGGTCTTTTTTGGCTGAACTTATGAGGGGTCATAAGTATATCTCAGAAGCTAAAATTGAAATTTATGATAAGCATAAAGAAGACCTTGCATTATTAAAAAAAGTGCTCAAACAGGACCGCAGTGTTTATAATCTGATGTTTAAAGAACCGGGAGATAAAAAACCTATAAATTATAGTGCTTATGTAAAAGCCTGCAAAACAAATGGCAAAAAATTACCATTGCCGTATGGGAAATTCAAATATGAAGAATTTATAAAAACAGTGAAATTCTGCTTGAAGAATTTACCTGACAGCCCGGATAAAAAAAATATCGAAAATAAATTGGAAGAGGGAAGTTTTTTGCTTAAAGCAGTTTCCGTAGAAAATGGGGCTATTCCCTATCAGCTGCATCTGCAGGAATTAAAAATCATTCTCTCCAAAGCGGAAGCTTATCTGCCCTTCCTGAAAGTAAGGGATCAATACGGTACCGTGTCTGACAAGATTATCAGCCTCTTCACCTTCCGCATTCCTTACTATGTAGGACCTATCAATGAACATGCAGGCAGCTGCTGGGTGGTGAAAAAAGACAAGCAGGGGAAAGTGTACCCCTGGAACTTTACTGAAAAAATAGACATTGAAAAATCGGCGGAAGGTTTCATCCGTAATCTGACCAATAAATGTACCTATCTCATCGGTGAAGATGTGCTGCCGAAAAATTCACTGCTCTATTCTGAATTTACAGTTCTGAATGAGCTGAACAATGTAAGAATCGGAGAAACCATGCAGAAACTGCCGATCAGACTGAAAGAGAAGGTGATGGACAATCTTTTCAGACGTCATAAGCATGTGAGCAGGACGAAATTTATTAAATACCTGGTATCAGAAGGCATAGATAAAAAAGAGGCAGAATCCATCTCCGGACTGGATGGAGACTTCAAGAGTAGCATGTCTTCCCTGATTGACATGAAACATATTCTGGGAAATGATTTTAGCCGTGAAAACGCAGAAAAGATGATTAAAGACATCACCATTTTCGGCGGGGATAAGAAGATGCTGAAAAACCGTCTCCATCGTGAATTTTCCTATCTGACCTCCGAGCAGCTGACATCCCTTACCCGCCTGTCTTATGACGGCTGGGGAAGACTGTCCAAAGAATTCCTGGTCCATCTCCTGCCGGCAGAAGGGGACAGATGCGAAGTTCTCGTAGATCATACATCGGGAGAAGTGCTGAATATCATTTCGGCTATGAGGCAGACTTCCTATAATCTTATGGAACTTTTAGGTAGCCGTTTTGGCTACGGACAGGCCATTGAAGAAAAAAACCGGAAAGAAGAAGGACAGGGCCGGATTACCTATAAGGATGTAGAAGATCTCTATATTTCGCCGGCCGTCAGGAGGCCGCTCTGGCAGGCACTGAAAATCGTCCGGGAAATCGTAAAGATTCTAGGAAAAGAGCCGTCGAAAATCTTTATCGAAATGGCCAGGGAAAATGGAGAGAAAGGCAAAAGGACGGTTTCCAGAAAAGCACGCCTCCAGGAGCTTTATAAGAAGTGCAGGGACGATTCCAGAGACTGGGCAAAAGAACTGGCAGAAAAGTCGGAAGAAGATTTCCGAAGCGACCGCCTCTATCTTTACTATACCCAGATGGGCCGCTCCATGTACACAGGGAAACCCATCGACATTAATCAGCTCTTTGACCGGAATGTATATGACATAGACCATATTTATCCCCAGTCCCTGACCGGCGATGACAGCCTGGACAACCGGGTACTGGTGGAAAAAACGGTGAATGCGAAGAAAGGAGATACCTATCCTCTGGGAAGTGCCCTGGACGGATGCCACATCGGCGGGCATATTCATATCCAGGATATCCAGAAGGAAATGAGACCTTTCTGGCATATGCTCCTTGAAAAAGGATTGATTTCCAAAGAAAAATATAACCGTCTTTCAAGAACCACACCGCTTTCTGATACGGAAAAGGCGGCTTTTATCGGCCGGCAGCTGGTGGAAACCAGGCAGAGCACGAAGGCCTGTGCAGAACTTTTGAGCAAAGCCTATCCACAGGCAAGGATCGTTTACACCAAAGCAGGCAATGCATCCCGCTTCCGCCAGTATGGCGGCTTCATCAAGGTGCGCGACATGAACGACTACCACCACGCCAAAGATGCCTATCTGAATATTGTGGTAGGAAATGTTTTCGATACCCGTTTTACCTCCAATCCCCTTCATTTTCTGAAAGGAAATCATCCGGTGTACAGCTTGAACACAGAAGCCCTGTATGGACACAAAGTCAGCCGCGGTGGCGTGGATGCCTGGATTCCTGCGGAAAAAGACGAAAAAGGCCATGTGATGGCCGGTCATGAAGGTACTATGGGAACCGTGCGGAAATGGATGAGGAAAAATAATATTCTCTTCACTAGAATGCCCTATGAACGCAAAGGCGAACTTTTCAAAGAGAACATCTTGAAGAAAAGGAAGGGACAGGTGCCCATTAAAGGAGATTCACCAGTATCGGATATAGAAAAGTACGGTGGGTATAATATGGAGAAAGTAGCCTATATGATGCTTGTCAAGAGAGAAGAAAAAGGGAAGAGTGTTTATTTACTGGAGTCAATTCCCAGTCATGTGAAAGAGTCCTTAAAGACGGACAACAAACATCTGGAATACTGCAAAAAGATATGGGATGCACAGGGAGATAAATATATAAACCCGGAAATTTGTATTTCGAAGATTCTCTTCCAATCTTTAATTGAAATGAATGGATTCCGGGCACATATTTCAGCGAAAACGGGCAATCGCTATAGTATGAGAAATGCACAGGAACTTTGCATGGACGATACCATAGCAAAGGACTTGAAAAAAGTATTGAAATTTAATGAACGCAGAGCGGTACAGAAAGATGCAGCTGTTACAGAATATGATGGGATTTCGGAACAGACTACACTGGGGCTGTATCATTTCTTTACGGAGAAACTGAGTCATTCTATATACAAGAAGGAGCTTTCAACACCGGCAAAATTTTTAAATCAGGCCATAGATAAATTTAAAAAACTGCCATTGGATGAACAGTGCCAGGTCCTTGGCTCTATTCTTCACTTATTCCAGTGCAACCCTGTGTTGTCAGACCTTCGTCTTTTAGGCGGAAGCAAGTCGACAGGAACAATATATTTGAACAAAAAGATTAAACCGGAGGACCACGTGTATCTGATTGAACAGTCTGTCACCGGATTCTTTGAAAAACGCATCTTATTGGCGCCCTTTGGTGAAAAATGAGCTGGCGTACGGTGGTCCTTACCAATCGGGCCAAGGTGGAATATAGCATGGGGTACATGGTGATTCGTGAAAAAGAGGTACACCGCGTTTTTATGGATGAAATCGGTACCATCCTTGTTGCCACCCCGGCAGCCGCCTTTACGGGCGTATGGGTGAGCGAATGCTTGAAACGGAAAATCAAGATCATCTTTTGTGATGAAAAGCGGAATCCCGCAGGAGAAGTGCTGCCCTACTGCGGCAGCTATGACTCCAGCCGCCAGATTCGATCCCAGATTCATTGGGAAGAAGGAACAAAGGCCCGGATATGGCAATCCATCATCAAAGAAAAAATCAGGAACCAGGCCCAGGTGCTTGAGGAGTATGACCATGAAAAAGAAGCAGCCATGCTGCAGGCCTACCGGGATGATGTGGAGGACGGAGACCGTACCAATCGGGAAGGCCATGCGGCCAAGGTGTACTTCAATGCCCTCTGGGGCAAGGAATTTTCCCGACGCGAACCGTCTACGGTGAATGGGGCCCTTAATTATGGATATGCCATCATCCTTTCTGCCTGCAACAGGGAGGCGGCAGCATCAGGGTATATGACACAGCTGGGCCTCTTTCATGATAATATATTCAACCCCTTTAATCTGGGAAGCGATTTAATGGAGCCCTTCCGACCTCTGGTAGACAGGGAAGTGTTATCTATGACATTGGAGAGTCAGCTTACCTCAGAAAACAAAAAGAATTTGATAAACATATTGAACCATAAGGTCATCATACAGGATCGGCTCACTACCGTCACACAGGCTATCGGTATATACAGCCGCAGCGTATTCCGGGCCATGGAAGAAAAAGGCCCGGCATCTATCGCCTTTTATCGTCTGCCTGATGAAGGGTAGATTCATGAGAGTCATGGTGCTGTTTGACCTGCCTGTGGAAACAGCAGAAGAAAGACGGGCCTATACGGGCTTCCGAAAACAGCTGATTCGTAAAGGCTTCGTGATGATGCAGGAATCGGTGTATACCAAAATCGTGCAGAACCCGCCGGCGGCCAGGGCGGTGATTTCCTATATCCGCTCTGTCAGCCCGAAGGAGGGACTGATACAGGTGCTGGTGATTACAGAAAAACAATATGCCGGCATGGAGCTCATTATAGGCAAGGTGCAGAAAGAAATCATTGATACCAATGAAAAGCTGGTGATTCTATGAAACTGGTACATCAAGACTGGGAAAAACCTGTAATTATGGATAATGAAAAGGTGCCGCTCATTTCCGTTGAAAACCCTCAATGCTTGTACAATACACTAAAGGAACTGGAAGAAGAAAGCCGGACAGGCATTGGAAATTTCGTACTCAGTGAAGGAAGCAAAATACTGGATATGAAAAAGCAGTTTCTTTTTGTGGGCAGCCCCTGGGACATGGACCTGAATGACCGCAAGCTGACCACAAAACTTATCGCCTGTATCACGGGAAAGGCACAGGATGAAATATATTATCGGAAATCGGAAGAACTATGCAGTACCATCCAAAACTGGCTGGAAGAACTGACCATGGACATGCCCCTGCCTGTGGCTTACGATCTGGATGTGGACCTGGAAGCGCTCTTTAAAGCCCTTCATGTCCATCTGGAAGAACAGGGCGAAAGTCTGGCAGAAAGAATGCTCACCTTCATGAAGTCCTGGGATATCCTTTGCGGTGAAACGGGTTTTGCCTTCTATGGCTTTCGAAATTTGCTGCCTTCAGAAGAAAGAGACCTCTTCTATGAAAATGCCAAAGAAGAAAATCTCAACTTTATTCTGATAGAGGGTCCCTGCCATGATACAATAGAGGCGGAGGACCTCTTCATTATTGACAAAGATTTATGCCAAATCTTTGAATAATGATACACTGACAAGAGTCGCGCCGCCCGGTGTAAGCGGATACACTTGTAGAGAACCGATGCATGAAAATGCAATTTGAGGTTTGAGAGTGTTGCGATTCTTGATAGTGGTAAAACTTCACCAGCTATAAAGACATCATGCACAGCCGTTTGAGAGTGTTGCGATTCTTGATAGTGGTAAAACTAATCAACATATTCAGCGGCTTCTTCCCATGTTTGAGAGTGTTGCGATTCTTGATAGTGGTAAAACGATAACTCTCGTCCATGCTCCTCGTTCCTCGTTTGAGAGTGTTGCGATTCTTGATAGTGGTAAAACAATCCATTTTCATTCCCTCCTCACAGAATCGTTTGAGAGTGTTGCGATTCTTGATAGTGGTAAAACCGTCATGCCCATGCCGGTACACAACTTTATGTTTGAGAGTGTTGCGATTCTTGATAGTGGTAAAACTCCCCTTCGGGTGGCGTGGATATTGATGCTGTTTGAGAGTGTTGTGATTCTTGATAGTGGTAAAACTGTATCATACCATCCCGCCCTGGTTTACCCGATTGTACTGCTTCTGCTTGGACCGTTAATTGTGCTTGCATTCTGGTTAGCAAAAGTCCCCCATTTTACAAAAGTGCGACATGCCGCATGTTTGTAAAAAGGAGGATTTTTTGAATTGGAGGGTTTTATTTCGGACCTATGGTCTCTGCTCCTTCCACGAACCAGAGGGGGTAGGCTTTTTTGAGTTTGGCTTGAAGAGGGGCAGCTTCTTCCCTGTTTTCCAGCACCACGAAGAAGGCGGAGCCGGAGCCGGTCATGAGGACGGGGCGGGAGAGGGAGCGGAGGGCGGCGGCTGTTTCTTTGAGGATGGGGTTCAGCGGGAAGAGGGCGTCTTCGAAGTCGTTTGCCAGGGAGGAAAGGAGGAGGCGGCGGTCTTTGGTTTCCAGTGCTTTCACGCAGTCTTCGGTGCTGTCTTTCCGGCGGCGAGGGAGGGCGTCTATGGCGGCGTAGGCTTTGGCGGTGGATACGGAGGCCTGGGGGCGGACGATGAGGAGGGGAAGGGCTTCCCATGGGGGAAGGGCGGTGAGTTGGTCGCCGATGCCCGTGCAGCGGGCGGCGCCGCCGATGACGCAGAAGGGCACGTCGGCGCCAAGGGAGGCGCCCATGGCTGCAAGGGATTCCGGGGTATCTCCTGTTTCATAGAGCGCAGACAGTCCCCGGAGGACGGCGGCGGCGTCGGAGGAGCCGCCGCCCATGCCTGCTTCCGAGGGGATTTCTTTGGCAAGGGTCATGGAGACGCCGCTGGAAATATGTTTTTCCTGAAGAAAAAGTTCCGCTGCCTTCACCATGAGGTTGTCCCTGCCTGCCGGGGCGCTGCCTTTCACTACGGCAAGGGTGACGGTGTCCGCCTTTTCCAGGGTGATGGTGTCATGGAGGGAGATAGAGTGCATGACGGAGTCAATGTCATGGTATCCGTCGGCTCTTTTCTTCCCGACCGACAGGGTGAGGTTGATTTTGGCATAGGCTGTTTCGCGTATCATTTCGTGCTCCTTGTGGAA
>OGUG01000875.1_pt1 | contig 13058 bp, 7 predicted proteins | sample 1573711 | NCBI WGS metagenome assembly OGUG01 (sample SAMEA2582006, study PRJEB24529) | metagenome | biome: Human gut stool | place: China | collected 2011 | reverse complement strand
GCCTTATCCGTGGAAATCATCACAAATTTCTTCACACCGTATCGATCTGCCGCCTGTACAATCTTCCATGTGCCAAGCACGTTATTCTTAATTGCCTCGTTCGGACTCTCTTCCATGAGAGGCACATGTTTATGTGCCGCTGCATGATAGATAATCTCCGGCTTGTAATGTTCAAAAATCCAGTTCATACGATTCGTATTCCGCACGGATGCAATCAGCACAACAAGATCCAGCTCCGGAAACCGGACTTTCAGTTCGTTTTGCACATCATAGGTCGTATTCTCGTAAATATCCACAATAATCAACTGTTTTGGCTTGTGTGCGGCAATCTGCCGGCACAATTCGCTTCCGATAGAGCCGCCGCCCCCTGTAACCATTATGATTTTCCCAGAAACATAATCCATGATGGACTGCAGATCAACCGTCACCGGATCCCGCCCAAGAAGATCATTGACATCTACATCTTTTAATTTGCTGACGCTGACATCGCCGTTTACAAGCTGGTAAATGCCGTGCAGACGTTTCAATGTGCATCCGGTTTCTTTGCAGATATCAAGAATCCCCTTGATCTGTTTCTGCGTGGCCGATGGCATGGCAATGATGATCTCATGCACATGCAGTTCTTCGACTTTTTCCAGAATATCGCTCCGATCTCCTACGACTTTCGCTCCATGAATATAATTGCCGATCTTGTTCCGGTCATCATCAATCACACCAACAACCTTCTTTTTCACATAGCGGCTGTTGTTGATTTCTTTGATGATCTGGTTTCCTGCATCCCCTGCTCCGATCACAAGTACATTCCGTCTGTACACACCGGCTCTGCGCATATTGCGAAGCACACGCAGTCCGCGGTAAGAATATCTGCATCCCATGACAAATACAAACAGAAACAATCCATACAGAATGTAAAAGCTTCTTGGCACCGGGTACATATCCCCCCAGTTCCGAAGCAATATCAGCACTGTCACAACAACGGTATCCAGAATACATGCTGAAACCACATACATCATTTCCAGTGCTCCCGCATAACTCCAGAGACTGGAATACAGCCGGAGCATCCAGAAAATGATCAGTGTAACAATGATCATAAAAGGAAGTGCTCTCCACACTTCATCCATATATTGAAACGGTACGCTTTTGATATTCAGATCAAACCGAATCAATAACGCAACTATGCTTGCAGCAAACACTGCAAGCACGTCGTAGCACATCAGAAAAATCCGTCTGATCAGTAATTGTTTATCTTGAATGATTTTTTTCATAATTTCAATCTGTTATTTTTGATTCTTTCTCTGTTTTCTCGATTGTTTTTTCGATGATTTCTTCCTGACTGAGGATTCTGTCACTCCAGCCCCTTGAGTATTCTGTACCATCTGCGCGGTATCTGCTTTTTCACTCTCTGCTGCTTTTGGAATACTCTGTTTTACGGCAGTATCACTTTCTGCAGAAACCGCTGTTTCTTTAACAAAAAGATTTTCTTTCTTTACGAGCATACGGTTCACTGCAAGTCCCAGACCAAGCATGCCGCAGAATACCGGAGCAGTACATACATTGGAATCGTTTGCGATACCTGCAATCATGTACACCAGCACTGCCGCAAATAATCCAAATCCAACCCAGCTGATACTCTCGTGTAGATCGACTCTGCGGTAAATGCGTACCGACTGTACCAGATACCAGAACAGAAATACCAGAAGTGCCAGGGTACCGATCAGTCCGGTTTCCACCCACTGCTGCAGATACCAGCTATGGGCTTTTACGTCATAGCTGTTTGCACCGTAAACATAGTTCTGACTGATATAATCTTCCTGTGGCACTTCAAACATATAGGTATTTGCCCCACTCCCCATAAAAGCATGCTTTCCAAGAAGCGGAATCGTTTTATTCCAGATATGTCCTCGATTGCTCATTGCATCATCCAAAAATACCTTTGAAACCTTCGGATTCTCAAACTTCACTAATTTTCCTGCTGGATTGAGATATTCATATCCGTCCGTATCATTTTTTGAGAAATCCCATTCGACACCATCTATGATCATCTTTATTCCTGCTGTATTATCGGTAAACATGATCGGCTGAATCTGTATATTTGCAAACCGTTCATCATTGAGGGCCAAAATATGATTTTCCTGATCTACCTCTGTTGTCTGAATCTCCTGACCATCTGCATCTTTGCATACCACGGTGATTACACCGTCGCTCCCCAGATCATAGGACACATACAGAGGATTGTTCCAGATATCAAGTTCCACATCATCTGTGTTTGCTTTGATATCGTTTAAAGAGAACTGATCTTTCATATGATAGGTTCCAACAACCGTCTTTTTAAGAGTTTGACCGATGCCTGTCGTATTTACCAGCACTCCTGCTGCAATCATTCCAATGACAACTACAACAATCCCGGCTGCAAATAATTTTTTCTTCCGACTGAGTAAAACCAATGCGAGAATCACAGCACCAATTGCCAGTGCAATAAATCCGGAAGAAATTCTGCTACCAACCAGTGCTACAATGCAAAAAATCTCTGCAACCGCGATTACAAGACGATGCCACATCTTTTTCGCCCCAATAAACAGGCAGACCAGCAATGGTATCAGCATGCCAAAATAAAATGACAAAAAGTTAGGATTGTAAAGTGTCGTATACGCAGTCTTATCTGCGAAATTAAAGGAAATCTTATCTAATTGGTTCCACCAGCTTGTGTCCGTCATCAGATGTTTGCCCAGAGATGTCTTAAAATAATCCAATCCAAAGACCTGGAAAAATCCAATCAGAGTAACAATTGCGATTCCAATGCCGGACCAGCGCAGGATTACCTCTATCTGTTTTTCTTCCTGTACATAATTATAGACATAATAACACAGTATCATATAGACAAATACAACCCATACAGGCTCAAAAAGTTCATATGTACCATGTGCCACCCAGTATTTGTGACTGGAAAACAGGGCAGACATTGCAACAAACAATGCATACACCATCAGAAAATAAAAGGAATTTTCAAATTTAAACTCCTTTTTATTCAAATACCGGATCAGTAAAATTGCGAGCATTACAACTCCCACAAGGATGATCGCAATCATCTTCCATGCAAAAAAGAAATCCGTCTGTTTTGCGGCGCTCTCCGGATACCAGTCAAACTGTGCCAGATTTGTGTCATAAACAAAAGAATGCACAATGATTGGAATCAATCCGATCAACAAAATAACGGGAATCAATATCTTATTTGCTTTTAACGTGTTTTTGTTTCCATTCGTATTCAAGATTATTTTCTCCTTATGTTTCATTGCCTATAATCATACCCCAAATTTTATTTTTTTTCAATCATTCCGGCATGTGGATTTTATTTTTCTTGTTATTAATAGGTAAAAACACTTTTTTGTTACTTATGTGTTACTTAAAAATTTTACAAATAAATGTGTATGATTGACACGATAATATAAATTTTTACACATGAAAGGAAGAAAAATGAGATTACCAAACGGATACGGCGGAGTCGTAAAACTCTCCGGCAACAGAAGAAGACCCTACGCAGCACGCATAACTACGGGCTGGCACATCAATGACATCACTGGAAAGCGCATCCAGAACTATCAGATTCTGGGTTACGCTCCTACCCGGTCGGAAGCTCTGCAGATTCTGGCACGTTACAATAATTATCCCATCGATGGGGAAACACTGAAATTAACCTTCCGGGAAATTTATCTCCGATGGTCCGAAAAAACGTTTCCTACCATCTCCCACTCCAACATCAAAGGCTATCGGGCGGCCTTTGCCACTTGTGAAAACATTGCTGATATGCCATTTCACAATTTGAGACTCAATGATTTACAGCAGGTGATTGATCACTGCGGCAAAAACTATCCTACCCTGAAAAAAATCCGTGTTCTTTTTAACCAGCTCTATTCTTATGCCATGAAGCACGAAATTGTCTCAAAAGATTATTCTGCCTATGTAAATATCTCGAAATACAAAGACCGGAATCCTAATAAAAACATACGAAGCTGTTTTTCCACTTCTGAAATTGCTCTCCTGTGGAAACACAAAAACGATCCCTATTGCCAGACAGTCCTCATGCTGATATACAATGGTGTGCGCGTCTCAGAGCTTTTGGATCTGAAAAAAGAAAACGTTCATCTGTCCGAACAATATTTTGATGTCATTGCCAGCAAAACCGAAAACGGCATTCGAAAAGTTCCGATTGCTGACAAAGTACTCCCCTTTTACCAGCGCTGGCTTCATGACTGTTCTGATTGTGAATATCTCATCCATACTCTGGACAGCCAGCATTTTACCTATTATATGTATTACCACAATGTTTTCCAACCCCTGATGTTTCGTCTGCACATCGATCATACACCTCACTGCTGCCGGCACACCACGATTTCCCTGCTCGCCGAAGCACATGTCGATCAGACTACCATCAAAAAAATAGTCGGTCATTCCGGCGCTATGTCCCTGACGGAACGGATTTACACACATCTGGATGTACCTGCGCTGGTCGAAGCCATTAATCAGATTTAATCGCTTCTTGTATGTTGCTTGCGTGTTACTTGTAGAAGTGATTTTGCCCCAAACTCTGTTTACAAATCCAGTATTTCCAACACTTCCACGCAAAATACCATGCGTATTTCCGGTTAAGGTAACTGCTAAGAAGTCTGGAAAGAAAGTTTCTAAGACCCTTTATGCAAATGCAAAGGTTATTGGCGCAGGTCTTAGATTTACATCAGCTCCTACAGATTTAGCTGTTGGCACTGAAGATAAGGTTGTTACAAAGAAGTGCCCAAGCGTAGCAAAGGTTACTTACAAGTCTTCTGATGATGCAGTTGCAACTGTAGATGCTAATGATGGTACAGTTAAGGCTATTAAGGCTGGCAAGGTAACAATTACCGCTACATCTGATTATGGCAACATAGTAACAACAGACATCAATGTTAAGAAAGCAATCCTTAAGAGCGCAACACAGACAGAGTACAACAAGATTGAGGCTGTTATCGTTGGTGATACAAAAGATATTAAGCCATCTGATATTACTGTAACAAATACAGCAACAAAGGCAAATGTAGCTGTTAAATCTGTTTCTGCAAAGAAGGGTGCTGAAAATACATTTGTTATTGAAACATTTACAAGCATGACAGATGCAAAAGAGTATTCTGTAGTATATGCTGATTCTACAGCTGTATTTACTGCAACAAACAATACCGTAGCAAAAGTAGATCTTACAAAAACAGAAGTACCTGCTGGTGTAAAGACAGAAGTTAAAGCAGTTACAAAAGATGCAAACAATATTATCTTAGGATATTTTGATTTGACTAATGGTAATACTTCAAAAGGTCAGGTAACAACTGCTCTTACTATTACTAAGGGTTATGTACAGGGAACAGATGTATATCTCCCAACAGTAGGAGATACTATGGCAGCAAAGATTACTTATCATACTGGATCTTTCGCTTCTGACGGAACAGAGACTGGTGTGATTGAAAATGCAGCTACTATTACTGCTGTAGATCCATCCACAATCAACTATAATTATGCTGTAACGATTGGAGATTCTGCTCCATCATGGAAGGCCGCTTCTTTTAAAGCAAATACTGCTGTTAAGATTGGTGGACCGACAAACGCATATTTCCGTATTACAGATGAAAATGGAAATGATGTTGCTGATTACTCTGCTTATTCAGTAGAAACTGCTGATCCTACAAAATTAGTAGTAAATGCTGCTAAACTTTCTTCTTCTGGAGTGGGCTCTAATGCTGTTATAATCAATGGAGTTAGTGCTGGAGATACTTACATTTTAGTAAAGAAAGATGGCAAGGTTGTATATTCTTTACCAGTTCAGGTACAGGGAAAGGCTACTGCAACATCTGTTAGCTTAAACAAGACATCTGTTACCGTTATGGAAAAGAGAAAAGTTGTAGAAACAATTGAAGCTAAGTTAAAAGATCAGTATGGTAATGACATGAAGATCAAGGAAGCTAAGGTTGAGAACCTTGCTAAGCCTGATGATAAAGCAACTGCTGCAGCTCTTACCGCTAGTGTTTCTGGAACAAAGGCAACTATTGCTGTAACAGGTTCTGCATTCAACACTTATTTTGGAACATATACTTATAAGGTTACATTAAAAGATTCTGATGACAAAACAGTTGTTAACGTATTTACTGTTAACTTTGTTAAGAGCGCAGAGGTACAGTCATACCAGTTATCACTTCCTACAGAAGTAGATACAACTGTAACAAAGGATACAACAGCTGATACCACCATTACAGCAAAGGTTGTAAAAATGGCAAATGGTGCAGCAATTGATGATTATGCTTCTACTAGTGATGCCGATACTCAGGTGAAATATACTGTAAAAGATTCTGCCGGAAAAGATGTTGATTCCAAATATCTTGACACAGCAAGCGATTCTCTTACAATCAAAGCTGTATCAAGTTCTGCAATTTCTTCAGGCAAAGAGTATCAGAAGAATCTTGCTGCTGGTACCTACTATGTAACTGCAACATTCAAGGTAGCAGATGCTAACGGTGTTAAGAATACTGTAACTGTATCTAGTAGTTTTACAATTAAAGATTCACAGAATACAGGGGCAAACTGCAATGTGAAGAAAAATGATCTGCAGAACAATTATTCTGTTGCAGATGCATTTACATTGACAGATTTTGTAGAAGTTACTTATGACAACCTTACACAGGCTTTAAATAGTAATACTATTCATAAGATCAATTCTACAGCAGCAGGCAATACTGTAACTGTAGCATCTGTTGAAGTATTTGTTAAGGTAACAGATTCTAATAATTATGTTTTAATTACAATTCCTGTAAATCAGACATTTGTAAATGTAAAATAATTATTAAATGAATTTGAAAATAAGCTGCTGCGTACAACGTGGCAGCTTGTTTTTTATTAAAACGGAGGTTATGAAGATGTCAAAAAGCAAAAAAATTATAAGTATCCTACTTTCTCTGTGCTTATTATTCTCCTCAAGTCTACTTTTACCAGATCAGACTTTTGCAAATACTTCAAATAGCTATATTAATATCATGCATAAGATTAATACAGCAAGGTCTAATTATCCCATTCGTTATAATTTTAGTCTAGAAAAAGAGTCAGATATTTATTTTGAGCTTGCAATCAATGAGCGAACAACTGTTGCATTGACTGTAAAAAATAAAAAGGACGAAGTTGCTGTCAAGAGCGATACGCTTCCTTCTGTAGATCCAAGATGGCAGTATAATGAAAAAAATGGTACCTATCAAAACAAACATACCATGCATCTGCCAGCAGGAGAATATATTCTTGAAATGAATTTTGAGACTGAAGTGAATTATGATTTGTCTGTCAGCAGAATTTCTGAAAAAGCTAAGTTAAATTATTCAAAATTAAATTTGACAAAAGGATTTACCAAGCAGCTGAAAGCCGAAGGTGGAACGATAAAAAGTTGTACTTCTGGAAATAAGAAAGTTGCGACGGTAAGCAATTCGGGAAAAGTTTCTGCAAAGAGTATCGGAAAAACAACAATCAAAGCCAAATTGTCAAATGGAAAAACTTTGTCATGCAAAGTTTCCGTAAAACCAAACAAATATCAGGCAAAAAAGATTACGGTTAAGGATGTTGTTTACAATACATCAGAAATGAAAGCTTACGCTGCTTCATTTGATTCGAAAGGAAATTTAGTTCTGAAATTTAAACTGGTTAATAACAGCTACGGAAAAATCACAAATGTATCAAAATTTAAAGTTACAGTAAAAGATTCTTCGAAAAAAAATGTTGTATCTTACAATAAAAAGGATTATAAGACAAGTGTTGCAAGTTACAGCGATAAAGAATGTACCGTAACCATTCCAAAGTCTGCATTAAAGAAAGATTATAAGAAGATTGATTTACGTACCTGCACGTATTCCATTACTGGAAAATTTGCGGCTTCTTCTTTATAAAACTCAAATTAGAAAATGTGTTAGCATTGATATTTCAATGTTAGCACGTTTTCTATAGCAAAAATTCTCTAAAGCTTTTGCTATAGTCTTCGTTACCGAAATACCTTAATAAATTATCTATGGATTATTTTATTTCTTCAACATGCAAAATCAGCATAACAGGAATACATGGCTGAAATTCTCTTTTTGTAATCTGATATTTTTTACCATTATTAAAGGTAATAATATTATTTTGCATATACAACATAATTTTAGCACTATCTTTTTGCAAATCCAGATCTTCAAATCCTGCATCTATGCTTGTTTTATATCCATCATTTCTTTGATAATCAAAATGCTCCATTTCTGATTTTCCATCATTGATATCCAGAAAAATTCGAATATGTTGTTTTACTGATTGATACAGTGGAATTTTTTCTTCCATTATATTATCCCCTTCCTTTTGACTACAAAAGAGGCTGCTCAAAGCAACCTCTTTTATACATGTAAAAATTATTTGATTGTAATTACCTGTGAAGCATCAGCAGTTACATCAACGCTGTACTTAGCCGTACCAACTTTAAATGTAACTTTTTTGATTGTAACTTCAGACTTCTTTACGGAATCCATATTTTTTGCATTGATAACAGTTCCATCATTTGCAATACCTTCAACCGAAACAACATCAATTCCATCAGCTGAATCCTGCTTATATGTCTTATCACCATATACAAATTTTGCAGTCTTTTCAACAGCTTCTTTTACAGAAGAAGCATCAACAGAATCCTTCTCAAATGTCAGAGTTCCAGTAGGCTGAGAATCCTTTACAGTAAATGTGGTAGTGAAAGTTTTTGTTGTATCCTTGCTGTCTTTTGTTGTTACAACAGTAGCAGTAATCTTGTAAGTACCAGCACCAAAATTCTTAGTTGCTGAAATTCCAGAGAAAGAAACTGTTCTTACAGTTAATTGATCATCAGAAACAGTAGCTCCGGTATTTCCAGTAACATTCTTACAATCTTTATCTTCTAAATTATATTCGATAGATTTAACAGTTGAACCATCTTTAAGAGATGAACCAACCTTAATAGTTGCATTTGCAACACCATTGATTAACTGATTTACATTAGCTGTTACCACATAATCGGCAGCTGTTGTATGATCATCATCAACAAGGTTATCAACTTCTGTCTTATTTACATCTAATGCAAAAGACTCTGTTCCTTTTGAAAGATCTGCTGGTTTCTGAATAATGATAGTTACGACCTTAGCACAAACTTCCTTAGAATCTTTTTCATAAGAAATCTTGTACTGATATGTTCCTGCTTCAATATTCTTTGCATTAAATACAACTTTTACTTTATTTCCAGTTGCTGCATTTTTAACAAAATACTTATTGCTGGCATTAGCTGTTACAGTCTTGGTATCAATCGCCTTGTCAGAACCATCTTTTGCTGTTGTGTTCAAGCAAGTAACTTTTACTGTACCATCACCTAAGAAATCTTTTGAATACTGATCTTTAAAAGAAGCAGTTACGGTAGCAGTCTTATCCATTGCATTTGAAAGTGTAGCAGATGTCTTATCAATATCCATAGTTGCTACAGCTCTTTCAGCGACAACTGTAATTGCAACAGAGTTGACAATCTTGTTGTCCTTCTTAATTAAAATATAAGCAGTACCAGCTTTTACTGGAGTAACAAGAACTCTGTGGTTACTATTACTTGCATCCTCAAGTGCAGAATTGCCAAGCATTAATACATTCTTGTCACTTGACTCTACAGAATAGTTATAGTAATCAGATACTTCATTGTTGTCAGCATCCTTAATCTGGAAGTATGCGTACATATTCTTTTCGCCAACAGCAAGCTGTGTATTTGCATCAATCTTGTCAAACTTCTTATTTACGGTATCTGCTGCGACCTTAACTGCAAAGTTATTAACAGCAGCCTGATCTACAGCTGTGATTGTAACTTTTCCAGATGTAACATTTCCTTCTGGCTTACCATTCTGATCATACTTTCCAGTCTTGTAAGTAACCTCTGCTGTTGCAGTGTCACCAATCTTGTTTAAGTATAACTTAGAACCATTTACATAACCATTGTTTGTTGTAAGTGAGAAATCATACTTAGATGCATCCTGTGAACCATATGCAGACTCATCAAGAACGACACCGTTAGCATCCTTAGAAACTAACTTAATCTCTGTCTCAGTAGCAACCGGAACAGTAAGTTTATTAACAGTTACAGATGCAACCTTACCGTCAGATACAACAACCTGCTTTGTTGTTCCATCAAGTGTCACATCATAAGTCTTTCCATCTGTTAATCCAGCGAATGTTGTGAATGTAACCTTTGTTGCATCCTTGCTGTCTACAGATACAGACTTAACTGGAACGATAACGTTGTTTTCTGTATTCTTAACTGTAATGTCAGCTGCCTTGATATCCTTTGTAGCACCTGCTACAGATGTTTCAAATGTATCTGCCTTAGTCTGAGCTACAGAATTCAGAATATATTTCTTTACTGCAATGTCAGTCTTAACTTCGTTGCCATAATCAGATGTAGCTGTAATTGTAACCTTACCAGCCTTAACAGCCTTAACTGTACCATCATTAGCATCTACAGTTGCAACTGCATCATCAGAAGAAGTAAATGTGACCTTTGCTACGCTTGGGCACTTCTTAGCTGTAACCTTTGTCTCTGAACCAATAAGCACTTCTGCTGGAGCATCTGTAAATCTAAGACCTGCGCCAATAACCTTTGCATTTGCATAAAGGGTCTTAGAAACTTTCTTTCCAGACTTCTTAGCAGTTACCTTAACCAGAAATACCGCTGGAATGTTCCACGGAAGCGTTGGAAATACTGGGGTTGTGAAAATGAATGGAGGCAATATTAGCGCTACAAGTAACACACAATTAACGCATAAGATACAGGCAAGTGACAAATTGTTTCAGTTGTAATCCTTGTGCCTTATGCTATAATATAGATAGATAAACAAAGGATTTTAACGAAAGGAATCCCGACAGTCAATGACAAAAACAAATGATGACATTCATGTAAATAAAAAATACAAGGACACCGTATTTCGGAAACTGTTTGGCGAAAACAAAGGAAATGCCCTGAGTCTGTATAATGCGGTAAACAATACCTCATATACGGATCCGGATGATTTGGAGTATACAACTCTGGAAGATGTCATTTACATGAAATACAAAAATGATGTTTCATTTCTGATTGACAAAACATTGAGCCTTTACGAACATCAGAGTTCCTATAACCCGAATATGCCGCTCCGTGGATTTTTGTATTATGCGGATCTGTACCGGAAACTGATTCACCGTTCCGAGCGGCTGTACAGCAAGCATCTGTTGAAAATTCCGCGTCCCCATTACATTGTATTTTACAATGGAAGTGAAAAGGACATGGCGGAAGAACGAAGGACTCTGCGGTTATCGGATGCCTTTGAAACAGATACCGGAGCTGGTGAATATGAATGGACAGCCACAATGATCAACATAAACAGCGGGAAAAATCAGTCTATCATGGACAGCTGCCACGTTTTATATGAATACGCGGTCTTTGTTGCAAAGATCAAAAGATACCGGGAGTCCATGGAATTAAAAGAAGCCATTGATCTTGCCGTCAGGGAATGCATAGAGGAAAATATTCTCAGAGATTTTTTGGAACAGCATCGCAGGGAGGTGTGTGATATGTGTCTTACTGAATTTGATGAAAAGAAATATGAAGATGTCCTCCGCGAGGAAGGCCGGGAGGAAGGACTAGCAGAAGGGATTGAAAAAGGTCTAGCAAAAGGTCGTTCTGAAGAACGGAAAACCTTGCTTGAGATCGTCCAAAAGCTGAAAGAAGGAAAAACTCCGGAACAGTTAGTTGCAGATGGAATGGAAAAAGAATCTGTGGATTCTGCTATCACGTTAAGAAAGCTTCTATAATCTGTAATAACCCATATTCTATATAAAACAAAGAGTTATAAAGAAAAAGGTCTTGCGGAAGAACTAAAAAAGAATATTCCGAGGAACGGAAAACTTTACTTGCGATCACTCAAAAGTGTCAGTATTCGATTTATTGCTGAATGCTGGCACTTTTTGTATTACATATTCCGTTTTGTACTGTTGCCGAAATTTGATATTCTACGTTATAAGTGGTTCCTCATTTTTGTCACTTGCCAGTCTCTTATATGTTGATTACGTGTTACTTGTAGCAATAATTTTGCATCAACTGCTGTTTACAAATCCAGTATTTCCAACAGTTCCGCGGAAAATACCATGCGTATTTCCGGTTAAGGTAACTTATAAGACTTCTACAAAGAAGAGTGCTAAGGCAAAGACAAAGAAACTTACTTACACACTGAAAGTTGCTAAAGTAGGCGTTACTTTATCTGGAGATTCAGTAGTAGCTATTGGAAGCACAACTAAGTTAACAAATACTAAGAAAAATTCTTCAAGAGCTAAGATTACTTACACATCAAGCGATGATTCTATTGCAACAGTAGCAGCTGACGGTACAGTAACTGGTGTTAAGGCTGGTAAGGCAACAATTACAGCTAAGATTACCGTTGGTAAGGATTCAGCTGAAACTACTAAGGATGTAGAAGTAAAGAACTATGTTCTTAAGAGTGTAGCACAGAACAAGACAAATGAGCTTGTTGCAACTATCGATGGTGCTACAAAGAATATTAAGGCTTCTGAGGTAACTATCAAAACTCCTGACAATGTAGTCCTTCCGGTTAAGTCTGTTTCTGTAGACAGCAAAGATGCTACAAAAGTTACTCTTACAACATTCTCAGATATGAATGATGGCAAAGAGTATACAGTTACATTAGATGGAACAACTGTAAACTTTGTTGCTACAGACAACAAGGTTGCGTCCATCAATATTGATAAGCCTACCATTCCAGTAAAAACTGAGACAGAGATTAAGTTAGTTGCAAAGGATGCCAACGGAGTTATCTTAAAAGAGCTTCCTTACGGAACATCTGATGTAAACTATGATTTCTCACTTACAACAGCAAACGGATATGTAAACGGATCTAAACTTTACTTAAATAAAGTTGGTGACACTGCAACAGCCGAGATTACCTATAAGACAAATAAGTATACAGCAGATGGTAAGGCAGATGGAAACATAG
>OGUG01000873.1_pt1 | contig 13086 bp, 23 predicted proteins | sample 1573711 | NCBI WGS metagenome assembly OGUG01 (sample SAMEA2582006, study PRJEB24529) | metagenome | biome: Human gut stool | place: China | collected 2011 | reverse complement strand
TGAAAAACTACCCGGATGAACTCTGCGAGCAGGTATGGCATATCGACAAGCAGGGTAATATCACACGGGTGAAATAATTTAAAACACAGCTTTTATCTAAAAGAACAAATTGAATTAAATTTTAAAATTTGTTAAAATATTAAAATAGCTTGTGAAATAAGAATTGGAGAAAACATGGAAGTTCGTATTAATAAATATTTAAGCAGTGCGGGATATTGCTCCAGAAGGGAAGCAGACCGCCTGTTAGAACAGGGCAGAGTAACCATAGACGGAATTCCTGCACAAATGGGAAGTAAAGTGACAGATGGACAGACAGTTTTTGTCGATGGAAAATCAATTATAGAAGAAGATGAAAAGATTTTGCTGGCATTTTACAAACCAACGGGAATCGTGTGTACGACAACGGCAAATCAGGGTGATAATAATATTGTTGATTATATTGGGTATCCTAAAAGAATCTATCCGGTTGGCAGGCTGGATAAAGATTCAGAAGGGTTAATTTTAATGACAAATAACGGAGAGATGATGGATAAAATTCTCCGTTCAGCCAACGGTCACGAAAAGGAATACATTGTAACCGTAAATAAAGAGATTGATGATTCATTTATTAAGGCAATGTCTGGAGGAATATATCTGGCGGAGTTAGACAGAACAACGAAACCGTGCAAAGTAACCGCATTGGGAAAGAAAACCTTCCGCATTATCCTTACACAGGGATTAAACCGGCAGATCCGGCGTATGTGCAGTACACAGGGAAGGGAAGTTGTGCAGCTCAAAAGAATCCGTATCATGAATATTTTATTGGGAGATTTAAAGCCCGGAGAATACCGGAATGTGACAGAGGCAGAATATCAGCAGTTAAAGGAGCAGTTATATGATTCAGCAAAGTAAAATAGACAGAATTAAAGAATTGGTAGAATTACTCAACAAGGCAGGAAAAAGCTATTATTCAGAGGGCAGGGAACTGATGTCTAATTATGAATATGATGCTTTATATGATGAACTGGGTATGCTTGAAAAAGAAACAGGTTATATTCTTTCAAATAGTCCGACCGTAAATGTCGGCTACGAGGTGCTTAGTGAACTGCCTAAAGAACGTCATGAATCTCCAATGTTAAGTCTTGATAAGACGAAAAGTCCGGAAGCGCTGGCAGAGTGGCTTGGCAGTCAGAAAGGTCTGCTTTCATGGAAGCTGGACGGTCTGACAATTGTATTGACCTATGACAATGGACAACTGCAAAAAGCTGTTACAAGAGGAAATGGTGAAGTAGGAGAAATTATTACCAATAATGCCAGAGTATTTAAAAATGTTCCTGTGACCATTCCTTTTAAAGGGAAACTTGTTCTGCGTGGAGAAGCGATTATTACGTATTCAGATTTTGAGCGTATTAACGAACAGATTCCGGAAGCCGATGCAAAATATAAAAATCCGAGAAATTTATGCAGCGGATCTGTCAGACAGTTAAATAATGAAATTACGGCACAGCGTAATGTCCATTTTTTTGCATTTACACTGGTATCGGCACAGGATGTTGATTTTGATAATTCCAGACAACGACAGTTTGAGTGGCTTAAAGATCAGGGGTTTTCGGTTGTTGAATATAAAATGGTTACAAAAGACACGATTTTAGACACGATAGAATGGTTTGAAAAAACAATTGTAACAAATGATTTTCCGTCAGACGGTCTGGTAATCTTATATGATGATATTGCATATGGAGATTCTTTGGGAAGAACAGCAAAGTTTCCAAGAAATGCGATGGCGTTTAAATGGACAGATGAAACCGCAGAAACGACACTGCGAGAAATAGAATGGAGTGCTTCAAGAACCGGTCTGATTAATCCGGTTGCCGTTTTTGATCCGGTAGAGCTTGAAGGCACGCAGGTCAGTCGTGCAAGTGTGCATAATATCAGTATTGTTGAAAGTTTAAAACTTGGTATTGGTGATCGCATTAAAGTATTTAAGGCGAATATGATTATTCCGCAGATTGCAGAAAATCTTACACAAAGCAGTAATTTAGAGATTCCGGAAGTCTGTCCGGTATGCGGCGGGAAAACGCAGATTAAACAGGTTAATGATGTCAAAACCCTTTACTGTATCAATGAAGACTGTCAGGCGAAACATGTAAAAAGTTTTGCCCATTTTGTATCTAGAGATGCATTGAATATCGATGGATTGTCAGAGGCAACACTGGAAAAATTTATTCAGCACGGATTTTTAAAGAATTTCTGTGATTTATACCATTTGGAAAAATTCCGTGATGAAATTATTGCTTTAGACGGATTCGGGGAAAAATCCTATGAGAATCTGCTGACATCTGTTGAAAATTCAAGAAATACAACGCTGCCGAAATTTATTTACGGACTTGGCATTGCAAATGTAGGACTTTCCAATGCCAAGATGATTGTGCAGGCATTAGGTAACGATATAGAAAAAGTAATTCATGCCGGAAGACAGGAACTTGAGAAAATAGACGGCGTAGGTGCAGTCATTGCAGATACATTTGCTTCCTATTTTGAAAATGAAAAAAATAAAGAAGAATTTTATAAGCTGCTGCAGGAAATGCACATTGAAAAAGCGCCGGACAATCAGAATAATCAGATTCTTACCGGTAAAGTGTTTGTAATTACAGGTTCATTGGAACATTTTGAAAACAGAAATCAGTTAAAAGAACGCATTGAACAGCTTGGCGGCAGGGTGACCGGTTCTGTGACAGGAAAGACATCATACCTGATTAATAACGACAGCCATTCTACGTCATCTAAAAATAAGACTGCGGCAAAACTGGGAGTTCCTGTAATAACAGAAAACGAATTCCTTGAAATGGCACCGATGAATGATGATGGCAGATGATGACGGTTGCCGATAAAGAGAAAATATGCTATAGTGTGACTGCGTAAGCACAAACCAACAGGAATAAAAGCGTTGTGCGGAAATGAGGAAATTATGCCAATTAAAATACAGAGTGATTTGCCGGCAAAGGCAGAACTGGAAAATGAAAATATATTTGTAATGGATGAACATAGAGCAATGACACAGGATTTCCGTGAATTGCAGATTTTAATTCTGAATCTGATGCCGATTAAGCAGGATACGGAATTACAGCTTCTGCGGGGACTTTCAAATACACCGTTACAGATTGATATTACTTTTCTGCAGATGGCAACACACATTTCAAAAAACACCTCAGCTTCCCATTTGAAGAAGTTTTATGAGGTATTTGAAGATATTAAACACCGTAAATTTGATGGGATGATTATTACAGGTGCACCGGTTGAAAAGATGAATTTTGATGAGGTGAATTACTGGAAAGAATTATCTCAGATTATGGAGTGGTCTAAAACACATATTACGTCAACACTTCATATCTGCTGGGCGGCACAGGCGGGATTATATTATCATTACGGGGTAAAAAAGGTACAGCTGGAAAAGAAGTTATCCGGAATATACCGCCATCATGTAATGAATAAAAAAGAACCGCTGGTACGTGGATTTGATGACTTTTTTATGGCACCGCATTCACGCTATACGGAGGCCTGCCGGGAGGATATTTTAAACAATCCGAAATTGAAAGTGCTGGCGGATTCAAAAGAAGCCGGAATATATATTGTCATGGCACAGGAAGGCAAACAGATTTTTGTAATGGGACATCCTGAATATGACCGTATGACACTGGATCAGGAGTATAAGCGGGATGTGAAAAAAGGCATTATGCCGACTTTACCGGTACATTATTATCCCGATGATGATCCGACGCAAAGACCGATATTATCATGGAGAAGCCATGCCAATAATCTATATACGAACTGGCTCAACTATTACGTATACCAAAGCACACCGTACGAGTGGCACTAAACCGCACGGTTGAGCCGAAAACCCGCTTTTTTAGTGAGGTTGAAGAAATTATAAAATTTCACAAAATATCACATATTTTCACGGCAAAAGTGTGTAAATGGTGTGTAAATTATAGCGTACACACATACAACCGAATAAACAGCCGTGGCATGACACAAATATGAGAAGAACATGAGAACGTTCTTCTCTTTTTTTATGCAACAATGTAGGTGTAAGGAGGAAGTGCTTATGTTTTCAGACGAAGTTTTAGAGAAGATTTTTGCAAGAAAAGAATTGCAAAGCTTACCTCTGCAAGTTCAGTCAAGCATAATCCATGCGATTGAAAATGTTTTAGAGGAGGACAGCAAAAATGCAGATAAACAATCCGTATCAGCAACCGGCAATGAATTATAATCCGGGATATGCCGCATATCAGTACAATCCTATGGCAAATATGCAGAGATACCAACAGCCGGATACGCAAATTCAACAGCAGATTCCACAATTTCAGCAACAACAGCAGGTAATCGGCATAAACGGCAAGATTGTAGCGGCAGTTGAAAATATTACCGCAAATGATGTGCCTATGGACGGTTCAGTTGCCTTTTTCCCAAAGCAGGATTTGACGGAAATCTACGTAAAAGGTTGGAACGCAGACGGAACAATCAGAACGATTGTGTATAAGCCTTATACAGAGCCTTCAAACAATACAGTGGCGAATTCTATGGGCGGCACAGAAAAATCAAAATTTGACCTATCAGAGGAAAGCACAGAGGTATTAATGAACAGGTTTGATAGTTTGGAAAATAGATTAAGTGAAATCGAGCAGTTTATGACGACTAAAACATCGGCAAAAAGCACGGCTAAATCAAAAAATAGCCCAAAGCAGGACGGTGGAGGTGAAGATGAATGAATCCAATTGAGCTTATTCGATTAATAAAAAGCGGCAATCCGCAACAGGTCCTTTCGCAAATGATGAATAGCAATCCTCAAATATCAAACAATCCTATGGCTAAAAATGCCATTCAAATGTACCAAAACGGGGACACGCAGGGGTTAAAAACGCTGGCAGAAAATCTTTGCCGCGAACAGGGAATTACAACCGATGAAGCAAAACAGCGAGTTTTAAGTATTTTTAATCGTTAGTACATTTTGGGTTGTGCGCACATAATAACCGGTTATCCCATTTGTAAATATATTTCAATGGAGGTAAACAAAATGTTTAACACAGGTGCAATGCCTAGTCTTGCTGATATTGCGGCAGTAACGGGCAATAAAAATGACGGTGGCTGGGGCGACGGCAACGGCTGGTGGGTTCTTATTATTCTTTTTGCTATTTTTGGCGGCTGGGGCAACGGCGGCTGGGGTGGCAATGGTGCAAATGGCGGTGCAACGCCTTATGCTACGAGTGCATTAACGCAGGCAGATTTACAAAGAGGATTTGATACACAGTCAATCGTGTCAAAGCTTGATGGAATCTCAAACGGACTTTGTGACGGATTCTATACACAGAATACCGCGCTTATGAACGGATTCCACGGTGTCGATAACGCTATCTGCAACTTAGGTTATCAGACACAGCAGGGATTTAACACAACAAACGTTACGTTAATGCAGGGTCAGAACGCTTTGCAGTCACAGCTTGCTAATTGTTGCTGTGAAACGAGAGAAGCCATTCAGGGTGTAAATTACAACATGGCACAGAATACTTGTGCATTACAGAATACAATGAATAGTAATACACGAGATATTATCGACAGCCAAAATGCAGGGACAAGAGCTATTCTTGATTATCTCTGCAATGAGAAAATTTCCAATTTACAGGCAGAAAATAATGATTTACGCAGAGCCGCTTCACAGGATAGACAGAGTGCATTACTCACTACAGCAATGGCTTCACAGACACAGCAGATTATTAATGCAGTTAATCCTGCGCCGATTCCGGCATATCAGGTGCCTAACCCTAATGTATATTACGGTTGTGGTTGCAATAGCGGTTGCGGCTGCTAATTTACTAAATAATCAAGTATCTTAATCAAATTGAGTTTTTTCGAGTTTCACTCGAAATAAAACTCAAAAGGTTATGTCTGCTAACGCAGTATTACAATGTTCTCGACACCAATGTCGGGAAGACAGGGCAGACTTCAAGAAAGTTTGCCCTTTATTTTGTGAAAGAGAGGTATTATTTTATGGCAGAATTTACAGGAATTGCACTTCAAACTGTTGCGCAGGGAGAAGATGTTGCATTTACAGAAACACCGGTTGCTGGTTCAAATTGCATTACGCACAGACAGGGAAGCGGTATTGTTAAATTGAGAGGACTTACAAACCAGTGCCGGGCAAGATTTTTAGTATCTTATTCCGGAAATATTCAAATCCCGACAGGCGGAACGGTTGAAGCTATTTCTCTTGCTATTTCGATTGACGGTGAGCCGTTGCAGTCAACTCGTATGATTGTTACACCGGCGGCAGTAGAGAACTTCTTTAATGTTTCGGCACAGGCATACGTAGACGTTCCACGCGGTTGCTGCGTTACGGCAGCGGTACAAAATACATCTGCACAGGCAATCGAAGTTCAGAACAGCAATTTAATTGCAGTCCGGGAAGCGTAAGGGGGCGGTTTTATGGATATTATGAGAATGCACGACATGATTGAAAAACTGTCTGAATGTGCCAAATGTGAAATTGACAAAGGAATTGAAAATATAGACCCGTGTGAAATGGGACAGGTTACAGATATGATGAAAGACCTTGCAGAAGCAATGTATTATCGTACATTGATGAAAGCAATGGAAGAATCGAGTGCAGATGAAACAATGGAAATGTTTGAGCGGTTTGGTGACGGCAGAAGATTTTATGATAACTACCGCTATGCAAATGGCAGATTTGCACCAAAAGGCAGAGGAACGCGCCGGGGATACGATGAACCTCCGTATTTCCACATGACACCGGAAATGTACCGCGGAATGGAACATGACAGGGATATTGACCGCAATTATGGGAGAATGTATTACACAGAACCGGCGGTAAGCGGCATGAATATGACCGAAAGCGGCTATGATAAAGCGAAGCGGCATTATACAGAAACCAAAGAAATGCACAAAGCGAATACCGCAGAGGACAAAGAACATAAGATGAAATCGCTTGAAAACTACATGAAAGAGTTGTCCGGCGATATTACAGAACTGCTTACAGACATGACGGCAGAAGAACGTACAATGCTGAAAAGCAAGCTTTCAACGCTTGTAAGTAAAATGTAATAATGTAATGGCAGGGGCAGAAATGTCCCTGCTTTCTTGAACATTGACAACTAAATATTGGCTAGTGATTTGTGGATTTAAAAAATTTTTTCAAAAAGGCATTGACTTGTTACACGTAACATTATATAATGTAACTCGTAACAAGGAGGTGGTTAAAATCGCACCTAAGAGCAGAGCTGATTACATGAAACAGCGTAGAGAAAAGACAAGAAATTTTAGTGCTGAACTTGACAGAGAAAAGTTTGAGAAGCTAGAAAAAAAACTTTCTGAAAAAGGGATAACTAAAAAGGAATGGCTTGACAACAAGGTTGATGAAGAAATCAGTAATTAAGCAAAAAGAGCAGTTGCCCATGATTTGACGGTCATGCAACTGCTCTAAAACCGAGATAACTCTCTGTGAAATATTTTATCATAGAGAGTATCTCTTTTCAAGAAAAAATTGAAAGGTAGGTATAATTTATGAAAGAATTTTTGCAAATAGTGTATACGAATCAAATAGAAAATACGGAAACTGGTGATGAGTATTTTAAAATCTTTGAACCATTTATGGATAGGCTTAAAGAAATCTTGAGTGACAGCCTTTATGAAGAACTAGAAGAATTGTTCAATACTTGTGCAGCTCAAAACAACAGCTTCTATGCAGTTACGGGTATGAAACTGGCGATTGGCATTATGGACGGAACCTTTGTTCCAACATGCTAGGAGGTTCTGTTATGAATGGAGAAGTAATAAATAAAAATACTACAATAACTACATTAGAAATTGCAAATATGCTAGAAATGAAACATTATAAGATACTTGAAAAATTAGAGGGTACAAAAGACGGCAAAACAAAGGGAGTTATTGAAACTTTAACTCACCACGATTTCGTGGTCAGTGATTATTTTATTCCGTCTACATATAAAGACGATAGCGGAAAAGAAAACAAATGTTATAAAGTAACCCGCATGGGCTGTGAGTTTCTTGCGAATAAGTTTACCGGGGAAAAGGGAATTGTTTTTACCGCCCTGTACGTGAAACGCTTCCACGATATGGAGCAGGCATTGAAAAAATCACGGCAGGCAATCCCGGAGAAAGAGTCACTTGAACATTATGGTATTGTAGAAAAGCCGGATAGCGGCAAGTGGTTTAACAAGAATAACTGGAAACTTAAAATAATCTGTGACCGATTCAAATGGACACGAAAATTTTTATACCACAAAATTCTTGTTGAACTGTCCGATTTGCACAATTTAGAGCTTGTAGAAAAGCTTTATACCGTTGCATACGGACACAAACCGGAGTACAAGCTGAATTTGCTGGATTACAGTGAAGAACTTGCCGAAACAGCAACAAGATATGTTAATTACTTGTTAATTGAAGAATGAAAAAATAATAATTTCAAATTTAGAAATCACTGGCTGATATTTAGCTGGTGATTTCTTTTTTTTGAGGTGAAATATGTTTTTGATAAATGGTATTGAGTGGAAAATTGAATTTGTTCACGGCACAAACAATAATTTGACACGTTCTGACGGCTCTATAAGCCTTGCTGTGACCGATTGGAACGACAAGACTATATATGTATCCAACAAGCCAAAAGGGGCTTATTTGCGTAAAATAATAGCACACGAACTATGCCATTGTTTTTGCTTTTCTTATGGTGTGAGTATGCCGATTGAACAGGAAGAATTTATGGCAGACTGGATAAGCAAATATGGCACAGATTTGATTTATCTGCTTGATTATTTAATGGCAGGGATACAGAGGGGAGCGGCAGTGTAATGGATAAAATAGATAAGCTTCTTGAATATGTGCGCCGGACAAATCCCGAAATGACAAAAGAACGATTGATTTATGAATTGGGAGAGTGCAGATATTCAGCAAAATCATTAATTTTTACAGCAGATAGTGTAAATTTTCAAAATCAAAAACCTTTTAAAAGTTGATAAAGGAACTGAAACAAGATATTTCGGAGTTTGGCGGTGACAAACTCGTGGCTGTGTGGTGCCGTGAAACCTATGGAGTAACGCTGTACATAAATTATGATTTTATTGAGCCGGAAGAACCGATAAGAGAATCAGAGTTGCAGAAAAATGAACATATTAAAACTATGACTATGACAGCATTACTTATGCTGTTAGAAGAACAGAATAGGCTATTTTAGTATTACAGGGAGTGTTGCGACACTTCCTATTTTTAAATTTTCGCTCAATTTTTTATTCGGAAAAATTTTGAACCCCCCGTCTATTTAGATTTTCAGCCCGGTCAATCCATTTTCAAAAATCCTCGATTTTTGAGCGGATTTTAATCAAATTTTGCCGGCAAAATTCACGAAAAGTTTTACTATTTTAACATGCTAAAGTATGAACTATGGACTTGCTTCGGTGAATGGAAAACCTATTTTTTTATGTCTGCAAGCTTGTAAAATGCCCGCAGTCGCCTTATTATTTTGCTATGATAAAAATCTAACCATATAAGGCATTTAAAGCCGTATAAGGCTATAAACAGCATAGAAGCATAACGACAAAACCACCATTATTTTGGTGACTGTTATTCCTGGTTATGCTTCGCCCGCGCAGCTTTTACGCGTTGTATAATAGTATCCCGGTTTTGGGCGTAGTATTCCCGGTTGTTTTCCGCTGAATTTTTGCGGCGTGCGATTCCTACGCATTCCGAGCAACAGTATTTCCAGCGCACTGACATAAAAGTTTTACCGCATACTGGACAGATTCGGCTTGTTTTTTGGTTGGATAACTGCAACCGCCTGCGTTCATTTCCGGCGGTGTCCTGCCGGTGCTTACGTTCAGTGGCACAGGCAGCAGAGCAAACCTCTACACCGTTGCGGCTCAAAAAGTTTTTGCCGCAAATGGTGCATTTTTTCATTTTTGGCATAGAATACCCCCTTTTATATTTTAAGATAACACAAAAAAAGCTATAAAAATAGCCTTGCATTTTTTTGGTATATATGCTATTATATTTTTGCAAACAAAAGTTTGTAAGGTGTGCGGCGCTTTGATAAACCGTAACATGTGATGTATTGAAATATGTTTTAGTATTAATTTAATGCTAATCTATTCAAACATCAAGCCGCACACAAAAGCCCCGGGAAAAATCCGGGGCTTTTTTATTCTTCTAGAAGATACTTGTATGCCCTGTAAATTTCTTGGGCTTTGCTAATTTCTTTTATATTCCCAAAAAAATTTCGGAATAAAACGGTGTCGGGTTTTACAAACACCGTTACAAGTTCGGCTTCCCGGTCGTATTTGGAATATTTTTTTCTATCGGCTTTTACCCTACGATAAAAGTCGATACATGCCCCCGTTGCTTGCTTTTGCACGTCTAGGCAATATAATTTATTTCCGAGTTTAATTGGTATATCTCTTGTTGTTCCATACGGCAAGTTGCCAATGGCGACATTGCCGCCATTATTTAAATTAATAAGTTCCATGCTCGTACCCCTTTTTTTAATATACATCTGTTATTTTAATATACATCTGTTATTTTGTATATAGTTTCATGGCATTTATTTCTGCTCGATACCACCTCTATAGTAATAGAAATATTTTTGTCATACACTTCCAACGTTTGCGCGCAGGAATATGGAACATTCCTAAAATCGCCGGTTTCTACGGCATAATCCGAATAATCCGGACTGTTTCCGTTTTTGTCCAAATATTCAGAATCGAAAGAACAGATTAAATTTTCGTAAAAATTTTCTTCTGTCTTCCATTCTCCAATTAAATTTCTTAAATTTTCGCGGAAGCGTTCTTCCGCCTGCTCTAATGTATACATAGCATACCCCTTTCCGGGCTTTTGCCCTTAAAATTTATTTTTTTTGTTAAAAGCAAACCGGGGAATCGAACCCCGGAAGCTCGGCACCGTCTGCCGCTTGCCTGTTTAATCAGCTAAAATTTGCCGTGCTGTATTAAATACATACAGCCTGTTGTGTGTATGTCGTTTAAAATCCCCGTTTTCTGCGATTACTCGCCCAATATTGGGATATTTAAGTGTCACAACTGTTAGATACTTGTCTAACAGCTCATCCGGGCATTTTAGGCACTCTATAGCATTTTCTATCGTGCTTTTATTACTATTGCAGTAAACACCATCAATGCGTATTTCTTTTTCGTTTTGCAGTTTGTCAAATTCTTTCAGCAGTTCCGCTTTTGTCATATAATCACCGCCCTATCTAAATACCATACAATATTTATTATGATTACTATTATCTGCTACAAATTCAAACACAATAACTTCATAACCGTATTTTTCCGTATATGCTTTTCTTTTTTCTGAATTATATTCTTCTGTAAGTCCTTCTAAAGTCTGAAAAAAATAATGTTCAAGTCCTGCATCTAACACTTTCGCTTCTTCTCGTGTATCATATCCGTTACGAATCTCGCTTGCTTCTTCTTTCGTAATATTAAAATAATCTGTAGTTTTATAAATTGTCATATAATCAACCTCCTTTTATTTTTTATAAAAAGCATTGGACGGAATCGAACCGCCCGCGCGCCTGTTTGCTACGCTTTTTTAAACATTTCCCAAGGCCCTGCAATCATGCCACCTTGGCAAGCGGCATATATTACAACTTCGCCGCTTTTTGTTATTTTGTACTTTTTAAAAGTACATTTTATAGAATGTTTGCGGTCATTAAAGCCGTAAACAAGTTTGTCCCCTATTTTCATATTTCTGCCCCCTCTTTGCGGCAAATTTCAAACACATCTTCTTTTATGTGTTTATATTCTACGTTTTCCCAAAGCCCTACACCGTAGAAGTCCGCCATTAAATTGCCAAAATGGTTATATTTATATTGGATATTTAATTGCTTAAATACCCTTATAGCGGCTTCGTTTTTGCTCTCCAGATGTTGCCAGCGAAAGAACAAAGATGTCCCCGCCTTGTCTGCGGCTTCTTTGGTTTCGGCGGGCTTGATTTCGACGCGGTCAATTCCACCTTTTTCTATTTCTTTTAAAATATCGGCGACTTCCTTTAAAACGTCGCCTTCTTCCGGGGTTTCAAAAGTATAATTTTCATTGTATCTTGTCCCTTCGATTATTATATTGTATTTCATTTTTCCACCTTTCCGCCCTGCTGGGCTTGTGATTCTGTTTTTTGTTCTCTTGTCTTTCGACATTGTTATAATAACACATTAATTACATAAATGCAATACATAAATGCAATAAAATTAAAATAATATTTAATTTAATGTAAAAAAATTGACTTTTATTGCAATATGTATTATTATATGTAATACCATTACATTAATGAAAGGCGGATAATATGGATAATATTGAAATGTTAGAAAAGTACAAACAAAGGATAAAACGGCAAAACGAAAAAATAAAGCAGGACTACGACCGTGCGAGCGTAACACTCCCCAAAGGCACGAAAGACCGTATACAGGCATTGGGCTACACTGTAAACGGATTTTTAAATTCTGCGGTATTGTCAGAGTTGGAAAAGCTAGAAGCAGAAGCACCGCAGACGGCACAGCCGGAAACCGCAAAAGAAGAACAGCCAAAAGCCGACGCGCCGGAAGACGTAGCGGCATTAAATAACTGGTTGCACCAAGTGCAGGAAGAAAACGAGCAAAAACGATTGCAAGAAGTCGCACGGCGGCAATCGAATGTAGAAGCCGAAAATGGTTATGATTAATAAAATAGTTGCCGTTTAAAAAATTAAGTTATATAATACTATACAGAGCGGAACACGAACCGCCCAACAATTTAATATAGCACGTAAAAAAAGAGAACCGCGCCCCCTCGGCGGTTCTCTTTTTTGCTTCTTTTTTATTCTTCGGAGTTTCCCCGTTCCCGGCTATTTTTATGCCTTAATTAATTATTATATAACTATATATTGAATAAATCAATGTTATCCCGCTAAATATATAATTTAATAAAAATTTAATAAAATTTATAAATAATTTCGCTACTCGAGCGATACCCTATAGATACCCTATCCGCAGAAGAAAAAAGAGAAAAAAAGAACGAAAGAAAAAGACTTGAAAAG
>OGUG01000864.1_pt1 | contig 13254 bp, 9 predicted proteins | sample 1573711 | NCBI WGS metagenome assembly OGUG01 (sample SAMEA2582006, study PRJEB24529) | metagenome | biome: Human gut stool | place: China | collected 2011 | reverse complement strand
AGGTAAATTTGATACACGGAAAGAAGAATGCCCACTCGTCTGAGGAGTTCTCAGGAGAGTGGGCATTTTGTGTAATAGCTTGTATAGGCAAAAAGAAAACAGCCCCATCATCTAATAGAACTGTTTCCTCAAGCCTAGGTTAATCAGATTCTTTTACAGCCTTCGTAAAATCGATAAAAGGAATGTTATAACTTCCATATCGAGACCAATTTGTTGAACTTGCAACGATAGGTCTTAAATAACTCAACAACAGTGAAGGGGCATTTTTACTCAGAAGACTTTCAAGCGCTTCATCACTGAATTGACTTCCGGACCAATCAAACGTTGCTTGTTCCGATGCTTCGAGATAAAATGGATCTTTTTCTGTCTTTCCACCTAAAGTTATAGTTAAGATCACTTCAGCCTTTGATTTTCCTTCATAAGGCTTTACGTCCGTGCTCAGATTTATACGCAATTGAATTTCAGATTCTTCACAAAAAGACTGATTCGTTTCATATTCTAAGTGCACCAACTCTGGATTAGAAAATCTGAAACCACTTTTCTTACTGTTCAAATCCATCTTTGCACCACTTTCTTTAACCAGCCAGCAGCATTTCGTCATCTCGGCTGACGGCAGATTCTACAGATGAAACTGTCGCCGAGAAAGAATCTACTGCAGTTAAACTTTGTTGCTCAAACGAATCACTCGTGTCCAAACAAATAAAGTTCATTTGAGATCGAAAAGAATGCAGATTGCAGACCTCGATTGTGCTTATAAACTTCTGGATGGTTTCTATACTATTGGCCCAATCCAAAGGTTCCAGTTCAAACGTAAAACCATCATCTGTTTCCTGATAGTTCACTTCATCAAGTGCCTTATCCCGTCGTCTATTCTCTTCCACTATTTTAGCAACATTGGGATGATGCAGATTATACACAAACTGCTTTGCTTCATCGCCTCGCAAAACGATATCTTCATTCACATAACGCATAAACTGCCCTCCTTCGTTTCATTTTTATATAAGATCATTGATACAGGCCTCTTCATACCGTTCCAATTCGGCCCGATCATGGTGATAACAGTCATAATACATTCGCGTTGTAAAACCAGCATTTTCAACTGCCATTTGGCGAATCGGTTCAAAGCCAAAACTTTTGTACCACGATACTAAATCATTTACCGCATCAATAATTATAAAACGAACAGGCCACTTTCGTCCAAGCAGAGAAATCTCTTTTAGTATACCATTCAGTATCGTACTTCCGATTTTTCTGTGTTGACACGTTTTTTCTACCGCAAGATAATGAATTAAGAGACATCCATACCTTAACTCGGAATTTCCAGACCAGTTGTGGTCATTCGTGTCTTCACTGATTTCTTCTGCCGATAGTGTAATAAATGCGATTTGGTATACCGCAATCACGCGATTATTCAAAATAGCAACATACGTATATCCTTTTTCAAGAAGTGTTTCGTAGTATGCTTTCTTGATCAACTCATCAATTGACGGCTCTCCACATGAAAATCCCATCAAGCACTCGGGATCTTTCAATAATTCAACTTTAACCGTTTCTTTCATATGTCAAAACAGTCCTTTGTATGCGTTGCCAATCTGGGTATACCTATTTCTATTATACCGGAATTGTTTACTATTTTCAAGTGAATTATTCAGATTTGTTCACTATGTTATTGTAAATTCGTTAATGGCATGCTCCACAGTATGACCCCAAGAAAACATTCTGACCTAGAACTTGAGGGTATCTTAAGTAACCAATCAGAGATTCAAAAGCGAAACAACCCACTCGTCTAAGGAGAACTCGGATTAGTGGGCGGTTCTATACAATGGTGGTTCTTATATGCCTCTTGCTGCATTTTATTTTAATGTTGCCACTTTTTCAGGGAACTTGCCACTTTTAGCATAGAGGTTGCCATTTTTGAGATGAAGTTGCCACTTTTCTATGGCAGGTTTCCGCACTTTCCGCATTACTTTCCACACTTTCCATATATCATTGGATATGCCCGCCTTGCTAAACTTCTATATGAAACATTGCTATTTGGATGTAAATTGAATATAATCTTAAATGGAAAGTGGACGTCATTCCGCTGGTGTGGCTGACACCTAAAATCCGATCTGATACAAGACGTAAGGGCTTGAGGCTGGCAGGCAGCGATAAAATCCGAAAGCGATGCAGGACATAGGAGTCTGAGGTTGGCGGACAACGATAAAATCAGTCACAAGGGGCATCGGACAGCACTGCGGTGTTGTAGATGTCCTTTTTATACTGTTGGCATTCAGTTCACCACCAAGTAACAAAAGAATGCCCGCCCACCGATGGAGTTGAATCTCCACAGTGAGCGGACATTTTGCGTTTTTGTTCGATTCGAGTGAATCTATTCGGCTTGTGGTTTTCGCTAAACCCACGGTTTGGCTCTACAACAGGCTGATGCCGAACCAGTCTATTGCTTCAATGCCACCCGATAGCTGGTCAACGCCGCTATCCTCTAAAAGTATTATACACCGTTGATGTGGCATTGCAAGGAAAAAACGCCATACACGATGATATGCTCAATCGAAAGTCGATACTTTCTTGAAGCGTAATATATCGAACTCGATACTTTCTTCGTCAAAGTCGATACTTTTTACAAGAGTATAGCGAGTTTCCGCCCTCCACAGGATATGCCTCCTCGCTAAACTTTTTCAGAGATTGCTACTTTTTAAGGCGTAGTTTCTAAATCTTGCCCAAAGGATGCTACATTTTGGCTCAAGGTCGCTAAACATAGCGCACAGAAAATCCCGCAATAATATAATTAAACTTATGATAATTTGGATTATATTATTTCCTGTAAACTGCATCTTCCTGAATCAGAATCAGGTTGGAGTTCTCCGCTGCCATTTCCACCAGTCGATCTGTAAAGCCGCTCTTGGAGAACAGTCCGTACACAATTTCGTAGCCCTTAAAGGCCGCTGTAAGTTCTTTGGACTGCCCCTTTTCTTGCAAGGCAGAGTAGACCGCCACATCCACAGGTTTCGCATGGTACTTACACTCACCGAGGAACAGCCGTTTGTGCTGGTTGTCCACAGCTGCAACATCGATCTCTGTGTCTCCCTCGTTGTCGTTACGCCAGTAAGAGCCAATGCGTGAAGGTTCAAAGTCAATCTGCCCCTTTCGGCACAGCTCTGCAAAGATGTTCCGGCAGATGCTCTCATAAGCGAAAGCCACGAACTTTTGCTTAAAGTCTTTGCCCATCTCGTCCAGCACGATCTGCTGGTTATCCAGTTCCAACTCCCCCTTGAATGGGTACACATAGCGGAACCAGAAGCGGATGAAGTTGTCCGAAACATAATACAGGCTTTTCCGGGAACGCTCTGGATTCTTTTCGGTGATGGGAACGTTCTTGATAACAAAACCAAGGTCGATCAGTGTTTTCAGGTACGGCGTAATAGCTGACGTGTCCTGCTCCATCGTCATACCGATCTTGCTCAGCTTGTGGTTGCCGTCCGAAATCGCTTTTAGCACGGAGAAATAGTTGATAGGCGTCTGCACTTCCTCGTTGAGCAAGAAATCCGGTTCTTCATACAAAAAGCCATTTTTCGACAGTACCACACGCCGAATCTGCTCCACCAGCGGCTCGTCCGTCTGGAAAAACTCCATATATTTCGGTACGCCGCCCGTGATGGCATACTGCTCCACAGCCTGCTCAAACGACAGGTTCTGCGCCGCATACACATCCGTAAATTGCAGCGGCATCAGCCGAATCTGTGCCGTTCTACGGCCATAGAGCGGACTGTCGTAGGCAAGTGCGTGTTTTTTCATCATGCTGATGAGGGAACCGCAGAGAACCAGCATCACGTTATGGTCTTTCAGCACTTCATCCCATGCGTTTTGCAAGATGGACGGGAAATCCGGGTTCGTCTTGACCAGATACGGAAATTCATCAATGACAAGCACCTTTTTCTCGTCCGGGTGGTCGTCTGCTACCACTTGGAATAAATCCAGCCAGTCGGTGAATGTGACCTTGCTGAGCATGGGATTCTTCGTGGTACGGGAAAGCACCCCGGCAAACCGCTTCATGCTCTGGGCTTCACTTTCTGTGGTTGCCAAAAAGTAGAACGCGCGTTTATCTTTGATAAACTCTTTAATCAGCGTTGTTTTTCCAACACGCCGCCTGCCGTAAATCACCACAAAACCGCTGCCACGCTCTAATTCTGCATTCAGCGTTGCCAGTTCGGATGTTCTGCCGATGAAGTCCATACCGTTCACCTCTTGCTTAATATAATATAATTTAAATTATGATAATATCAATTATATTATAGCTGTTCTGCACAAAACCGTCAATAGGACGAAATATCGAATTTTCAACATCAAATTCATACAATGTAGAAAACTCCGGGCTTCCCCCTTTTGCAGATTGAACCGATCCCGAAGAAACGGTATAATAACAGTATAACAAATTATTGTTTGTCGGGCTTATTTTCTCGACACGCAGGAGGAACATACATGGTAACCGGAGAACTGAAAAGCAAAATTGACAGCCTGTGGGAGATTTTCTGGACGGGCGGCCTGACGAATCCCTTGGATGTGATCGAGCAGATGACCTATCTGATGTTCATTCACGACCTCGATGAAAGCGACAACACCCACGCCAAAGAAGCCGCCATGCTGGGTCTGCCCTATAAGAGCATCTTTGCAGGGGAAGTGCAGGTCGGGGAGCGCACTGTGGACGGTGCACAGCTCAAGTGGAGCGTTTTCCACGATTTCCCGGCAGGCAAAATGTACTCCACCATGCAGGAGATAGTGTTCCCCTTCATCAAGAATCTGCACGGCGACAAGGACAGTGCCTACGCCAAGTACATGGGTGATGCCATTTTCAAAGTGCCCACGCCGCTGATGCTGGATAAAATCGTGACTGCCATGGACGGAATGTATGAGCAGGCGGCGCAGCTTTCCAACACTGACATTCGCGGCGATATCTACGAATACCTGCTTTCCAAGCTGGCAACGGCAGGTGTCAACGGCCAATTCCGCACGCCACGCCACATTATCCGCATGATGGTTGACCTGATGCAGCCCCGCGCTGATGATGTGATTTGCGACCCGGCCTGCGGCACGGCGGGCTTCCTTGTGGCCGCTGGCGAATATCTGCGTGAAAACCGCAAGCAGGAAGTGTTCTTTGACCGCAAAAACAAAGACCACTACATGAACCACATGTTCCACGGCTTCGATATGGACCGCACCATGCTGCGCATCGGTGCTATGAACATGATGACCCACGGCGTGGACAACCCGTTTATCGAGTACCGCGACAGCCTGAGCGACCAGAACCCCGACAAGGACAAATACAGCCTGATTCTGGCAAATCCCCCATTCAAGGGCAGTCTGGACTACGACATTGTTTCCACCGACCTGCTCAAGCTCTGCAAAACCAAAAAGACCGAGCTGCTGTTCCTCGCCCTGTTCCTGCGGATGCTGAAGGTCGGCGGACGCTGTGCCTGCATCGTCCCGGATGGAGTTCTGTTCGGCTCTTCCACTGCACACAAGGCGATTCGCAAGGAGATCATCGAGAACAACCGTCTGGAAGCCGTAATTTCCATGCCCTCCGGCGTGTTCAAGCCCTATGCGGGCGTTTCTACCGCCATCTTGATTTTCACCAAGACCGGCCACGGCGGTACGGATAATGTTTGGTTCTATGATATGAAGGCCGACGGCTTCTCTCTGGATGATAAGCGCAGTCCAACCACGGAAAACGACATCCCCGATATTATCGCTCGTTTCCACAACCGGGAGGCTGAAGCCACCCGTGAGCGCACGGAACAGAGCTTCTTTGTGCCGAAAGACGAGATTGCGGGCAACGACTATGATTTGTCCATCAACAAGTATAAAAAGACCGAGTATGTGCCGGTGGAGTATCCTTCCACACAGGAAATTATGGCACAGCTGCGTGATTTGCAAAAGAAGATCGACGCAGAGATGGACGCTTTGGAAGAACTTTTGAAATGAAACAATTCTAATTTGTGGGAGAAAACAATGCGAGTCAAACTTGAAGATGTTTGCGAACGTGGGACATCCAGCTTGATGCAAAAGGACATCGTTGATAAAAATGGAAAGTATCCGGTATACGGTGCATCAGGTCGTATTGGAAGCATGGAAACCTATCAGCAGGAACATCAAACTGTTGCTGTTGTGAAGGACGGTGCGGGCATTGGGAGAACGATGCTTCTTCCCGAAAAATCCTCTGTCATTGGCACGATGCAGTATCTTATACCAAAGAACTGCATTGAATCTGAATATCTATATTATGTTGTCAAATATATGCACCTCGAAAAATATTTTTCAGGTGCAACCATTCCGCATATCTATTTCCGGGATTACAAGACCGAGGAATTTAATTTGCATGATAAAACGGAACAGCGAGAGATTGTTTCCACATTAAAAAGAATAGAGGCTATAATTTCAAATCGTCAGGAGCAGCTCACCAAGCTGGACGAGCTTGTCAAAGCTCGATTTGTGGAGATGTTTGGAGATTTCAAAAGCAACTCCAAAGGATGGTCTATCGTCAAATTTGACGAGTTCGCCCAAATTGATGGAAATATGACCACCGACTATGAAAAATACGCTGATTATCCACACATCGGAATTGACAGTATCGAAAAAGAAACAGGAACATTAAAAGGTTATCGTACGGTAAAAGAAGATGGCGTTGTCAGTGGAAAGTATTTTTTCACTCCGCAGCACATTATTTACAGTAAAATCCGTCCAAACCTTAACAAAGTTGCACTGCCTGATTTTGAAGGACTCTGTTCAGCGGATGCATATCCAATACTTCCAAACCCGAAAAACTGTAATCGAGTTTTTTTGGCATTGGCTATGCGCTCCAACTACTTTTTAGACTATATTTTGCAGTTTAGCGCAAGAACCAATCTGCCAAAGGTCAATCGTAAAGAGATAGCCGGTTTTTCCATGCCGTTACCCCCTCTGCCCCTCCAAAACCAGTTTGCCGACTTTGTAGCCGAGGTCGACAAATCAAAAGTTGAAGTGCAGAAAGCCCTTGACCAGACACAATTACTCTTTGACAGCCTGATGCAACAGTATTTTGGCTGATAATAAGCAACAACAGGCACTTTGCCGGAGCAGGATGTTGGTACACCAGAAAAGGAGTGCGCCAATATGGAAGACAAAATCGTGAAGATCATCAACGAGATGGCAGAGTACCTGAATGTTGCGCAGATGAAAAAGCTGCAAGAGGTGCTGTTGCAGACGTTTTCTGAATCCGAAGCGCAGAAAGAGCAGATCTCCAACGAGGAATATCTAAAGCTGTTCCTTGATGCCAAGAAAATCGAGGGCTGCTCGGAACGCACCATCCAGTATTACCGAGTTACCGTGGAGCGGCTGCTGCAAACCGTGGACACGTCCCTGCGCAAGATGACCACCGAAGAGATCCGGCGGTATCTGGTGGAATATCAGAAGATCAACAACTGCGGCAAAGTGACCATCGACAATGTGCGCCGGAATATTTCCAGCTTTTTCTCGTGGCTGGAAGAAGAGGACTACATCCTCAAAAGCCCCATGCGCCGCATCCATAAAATCAAGACCAAACAGCCCGTGAAGGAAACCATCTCGGACGAAGCCATTGAACGCCTGCGAGATAACTGCAAGTGTGCGCGCGACCTTGCTATGATTGATTTGTTGTATTCCACTGGCATTCGTGTGGGAGAGCTGGTGAATCTGAACATTTCAGAAATCGACTTTGAAGCCCGCGAGTGTGTAGTGTTCGGCAAAGGCGACAAGGAGCGCCGGGTTTATTTTGATGCCAAGGCAAAGCTGCATTTACAGGACTATCTGCGCTCCCGCACCGATGCAAACCCGGCGCTGTTCGTGACGCTGGATGCCCCGTTTGACCGCTTGAAGATCAGCGGCGTGGAGATTCGTTTGCGGGAGTTGGGCCGCGAGCTGAATCTGGACAAGATCCACCCGCATAAATTCCGCCGCACCATGGCTACCCGCGCCATCGACAAGGGAATGCCCATTGAGCAGGTGCAGAAAATCCTCGGTCATTCGCAGATCGGCACCACCATGCAGTATGCAATCGTGAATCAGAACAACGTCAAGACCTCTCACCAGAAGTTTATTGCCTGAAAAGGCAACTTCTAATTTGTGGGAGAAAGACCTGATGGAAACAGTTAAGCTGGGACTTCTGATTAAAAAGACTAAAGTTGCCAGATGCGGCGAACATAGTTATCCTGTTTTGTCAATTACCAAACAAGATGGCATCATAATGCAAAGCGAAAAATTCAAAAAAAGAATTGCATCTGCTGATACATCGGACTATAAAATTATCCCTCGTGGAAAACTTGTGCAGGGGATTCATATCGATGAGGGAAATTTTGGCATCCAAGACATTGTGGACAACGGGATTGTTAGCCCTGCATACGGTGTATGGGATGTAAATGATGGACTCGTTATTCCTAAATATCTCGAAATGGTATTGCGTTCACCGAAAAGTATTGAATTTTATCGTTCCAAACTTACAGGCACCGTAAATCGCCGTGGGCATATGTCCGATGCCGATTTTCTTTCGATGGATATTCCACTTCCAGATAGAGATACACAGTCTAAAATTCTCAAAACAATGAAACAAACCACGTCCGTTCTGTACTCCCGTCAGCAGCAACTTGCCAAGCTAGATGAACTTATCAAAGCTCGATTTGTCGAGATGTTTGGAGACCCGAAGCTCAATCCATACAGATTCCCCTGCAATAGTCTTTCGACATATATTACGTTTCTCACATCTGGCTCACGCGGATGGTCGCAATATTTTACGGATAGCGGAGAGTATTTTATAACGATAAAAAATGTAAAGAATTGTAAAATCACACTTCAGGATGTGCAGTATGTTGCACCACCGGATAATGCCGAAGCTAAACGGACAAAAGTGCAGAAAAACGATTTGCTCATAAGTATTACAGCCGATTTGGGGCGTACTGGTGTTGTGACAGAAGAAATTGCTAACCATGGAGCGTATATCAACCAGCATTTGACCTGTATTCGATTGAAGGATGAACAAGTCAATCCTTTATATGTGGCCTATTATATGGAAAGTGATGCCGGGAAAGAGCAATTTACAGCGAAAAATCAAAGTGCTGTTAAGGCCGGACTGAATTTTAATGCGATTAACTCTCTAAAACTGATGGCTCCCCCTCTTTCCCTCCAAAACCAGTTTGCCGACTTTGTAGCCGAGGTCGACAAATCAAAATTGTTCGCAGAACTTTTTGCGCAAAACGCTTGCATTTTGGCTGAAAATCGTTCAAAATAGAAGCCGGGAGGTGTGAGAATTGACCAACTTTGACTTTCTGAAGGATGACCCGCAATTTTCCGGCTTTGCGGATGCCGCGATCGCTGCGGAGAGGATTCTGCCCATTGATGCGGCCACCGCTGTGCTGGACTGTCGCCGTGCCATGGAATTTGCAGTCAAATGGATGTATTCGGTGGACAGCTCCCTCGTCAAGCCGTGGGATGATAAGCTCGTCAGCCTAATGAGCACAGAAGAGTTTCACGACATTGTAGACGATGATTTGTGGCGGCGGATGGATTTTATTCGCAAGCGCGGCAATGATGCCGCCCACGGAAGCCGCAGCATCAGCCGGGAACAGGCGGAACTTTGCCTCGAAAACCTGTTTCTGTTCCTTGATTTCGTAGCGTACTGCTATGGAACAAGCTATCAGGAAAAGAAATTTGACGCTTCCCTGCTCACACAACAGTCTGCTGCACCCGTTGCACAGCCCGCCCTGCCGGATGTGGATTTGGATGCACTTATCAAAGAAAACGCTGAGCTCAAGGCGCAGCTGACCGCCCGCCGCGAAACGCAACAACCTACCTATGTGCCCAAGCCGCTGGAACTTTCGGAGTACAAGACCCGGAAACTGTATATCGACTCCATGCTCACCGATGCCGGGTGGGTCGAGGGCAAAAACTGGGTTAACGAGGTCCCTCTGCCCGGGATGCCCAACAAGAGCGGCACCGGCTATGCAGATTATGTCCTGTACGGCGATGATGGCCGTGCGCTGGCTGTGATCGAAGCAAAGCGCACCTGTAAGGATGTTGCCGTAGGCCGTCAGCAGGCAAAGCTGTATGCAGATATTCTCGAAAAGCAGTTTGGCCGCCGCCCGGTGGTATTTCTAACGAACGGTTTCGACACCCGAATCGTGGACAATATCTATCCTGAACGCAAGGTTGCTTCCATTTACTCCAAGCGCGACCTTGAAAAATGGTTCAATCTGCAAGCAATGCGCACCAGCCTTGCCAATGTGGATGTAAACAAAAACATTGCCGGACGGTACTATCAGGAGGGTGCCATCAAGGCGGTTTGTGACAGCTTTGGCCGCAAGAACCGCCGCAAGGCTCTGCTTGTTATGGCAACAGGCTCCGGCAAGACCCGTACCGTCATTGCACTGGTGGATGTATTATTGCAGCATGGCTGGGTCAAGAACGTGCTGTTTCTGGCTGACCGCAACAGCCTTGTGACGCAGGCAAAACGAAGCTTTGTCAACCTCCTGCCGGAGCTTTCCGTGACGAATCTCTGCGAGGAGAAAGACAACTTTACGGCGCACTGCGTGTTCTCGACCTATCAGACCATGATGAACTGCATTGATTCCGTTCACGATGCAGAGGGCAAGCTGTTCACCTGTGGTCATTTTGATTTGATCATCTGCGACGAAGCACACCGCTCCATCTACAATAAATACCGCGACATCTTCCATTATTTCGATGCACCGCTGGTTGGCCTGACTGCCACGCCCAAGGATGAGATCGACAAAAACACCTACGAGATCTTTGACCTCGAAAACGGTGTGCCCACCTATGGCTATGAGCTGGCGCAGGCCGTCAAGGATGGCTTTCTGGTTGACTTCCTCTCGGTGGAGAGCGAAGTAAAGTTCATGAAGAAAGGCATCACCTATGATGAGCTTTCGGACGAAGAACGGGAAGCCTACGAAAACACCTTTGAGGATGAAAACGGCAACCTGCCGGCCAGCATTGATGCATCTGCTCTGAACAGTTGGCTGTTCAACAAGGACACCATCCGGCAGGTCCTGAATGTCGTGATGCAGAACGCCTTGAAAATCGACTACGGCAGTAAGATCGGCAAGACGATTATTTTTGCCAAGAGCCACGATCATGCAGAGGAAATCCTCAAAGTGTTCAATCAGGAATATCCTCACCTGAACGGCTACGCCATGGTGATCGACAATCGGCTCAATTATGCGCAGAGTGCCATTGACGAATTCTCAGACCCGAAGAAGTTGCCGCAGATTGCCATTTCGGTGGATATGCTGGACACTGGCATCGATGTGCCGGAGGTTCTGAATCTGGTCTTTTTCAAAAAGGTTCTAAGCAAGGCAAAGTTCTGGCAGATGATCGGACGCGGTACACGCCTGTGTCCGGGGCTTCTGGATGGTGAGGACAAGAATAAGTTTTACATTTTTGACTTCTGCGGAAATTTTGAATTTTTCCGCATGAACAAAGGAAATGCCACCCCGAATATGATTGCCGTTCAGGGCGCGATTTTCGGCCTGCAGTTTGAAATTGCGTATAAATTGCAGAATATGCAGTTCCAAACGGAAGAACTGAAAGCGTTCCGTACTTCACTGGTGGAGCACATGGTCAGTCAGGTGCAAAAGCTGAATCGTGACAACTTTGCAGTCAAACAGCATTTGAAGTATGTCGAGTTGTATGCGGATAAAAACAGTTACAATGCTCTAACGTATGCAGACACCTTGATTGCCCGGGAGGAACTTGCGCCCTTGATTGAACCGGAGCCGGATGACCCGAAAGCACTTCGTTTTGATGCATTGCTGTATGGCATCGAATTGGCATACCTTGCTGGGAAGCCGTACAATCATGGCCGCAACGAGCTGCTGAAAAAAGCGAAAGCGGTTGCGAGCGTGTCCAATATTCCAGAGATCGATCAGAAACGTGCGTTGCTTGAAAAAATTATTCAGACCGACTATATCAAAACTGCCGATGTGAACGAGTTTGAGCACATCCGAAAAGAGTTGCGTGACCTGATCAAGTACATTCCCATCGAGCGTGTACGGTACACCACAGATTTCTCGGACGAAATTCTTTCGACAGAATGGAAGGAGGCCGAGCTGGAAAACGATGATCTGAAAAATTACAAGGCAAAGGCTGAGTACTATGTACGGCAGCATCAGGATAATGCAGCCATTGCCAAACTGAAAGGCAACATCCCGCTCACTGCCGAAGATGTCAAAGAACTCGAAAAAATTCTTTGGAGTGAGGTTGGCACAAAAGAGGACTATGAAGCCGAATATGGCACAAAGCCTTTGGGAGAATTCGTGCGGGAAATCGTTGGTCTTGATATGGCTGCGGCGAAAGCTGCATTTTCGCAATATCTGGATGGTGCTAACCTCGACAGCCGACAGATTTACTTTGTCAACCAGATTGTCGAGTACATCGTACATAATGGCATGATGAAAGACCTCTCCGTTTTGCAGGAGCCGCCTTTTACAGATCAGGGAAGCATCGTAGAGGTCTTTACAGATTTGAGTGTATGGCTTGGTATTCGCAAGACCATTGAACAGGTCAACGCCAACGCAATCGCAGCGTAATAGAATATCTTCTAAAACGGTAAAGTGGATTTTATCCGCTTTGCCGTTTTTCTTTTTGTCTAAAATTGTGAAATTTTCAAAACTGTATTCCAAAACGGTCCTGCGGATTCCTATTAGTGTAGAGGCTTTCAAAATCTTTTGTAAAACGGCTTTCCGCTAGTTCTATAAGTGGATAATGAACAAAATCTATATTCTAAAATTAGGCAGTTCAACAAAATTTGAAAATCTGTATGCCAAACACCCATTTTAGAATGTTATAGGTATAGGAGGTTGTTTGAAAAAGTGAAAATTTTCAGAATTTTCATAAGCCCCCGTTTAAAAACACCCCTTTAAGTTTGTATAAGGTGTGGGAACTACTTTCAAAAGCAGTCTTACTCGCATTTTTGAAAGCCCTCAACTTCTTACAAAATCACAGTGCACCTTGAAAACCACATGATCGGCTGCAAGTCAATATGCTTTTTCGGGGAAGTGCCGCCACGACACGAGCGCACCAAGAAAAAGCCATACGCCGGAGGAAATCGGGCAGGAACCGCTTGCAGGCAGACCGACACCGAGGAAGAACCGGGCAAGCTGGCAGAGAGGACTTCACAAGTCTTGTCTGTCAGGTTGTTCGGCGCAAGAGTGCAGAGAGCGCAGCTCTTTGCGCGGG
>OGUG01000855.1_pt1 | contig 13328 bp, 10 predicted proteins | sample 1573711 | NCBI WGS metagenome assembly OGUG01 (sample SAMEA2582006, study PRJEB24529) | metagenome | biome: Human gut stool | place: China | collected 2011 | reverse complement strand
TTAACCTTATTATAACGTCCTCCCCATACCCCAACTCCCCATTCGGCCACCTCTCATACCCCGGAATCTGTCTCGCCCCTCTCCGCAAATATGCTTTCACTTTCTCTCCATACAGATACGGATCATTCCCTTTCACAATCCCCCACTCCATCAAAAGTGCCGCGCTTCCTGTAGCAAATGGTGTTGCAAATGAAGTTCCGGTGAACTCTGCATATCCTCCGCCTGCTGCAGGAGCCATTACCCTCACACCCGGAGCAGCCAGATCAGGTTTGATTGCACTTTCCCCCTCGTATATCTGTGTCGGTCCTCGTCCGGAGAAGTCTGCATAGGAAAAGGTCAATGCATTATACGCTGCCACAGTAATAACAAGCGATGCAGTAGAAGGTATCGTGAGTGTTGTGGAACTGTCTGGTTTTAGAAATGCCGTACCGATATTAAGTGCATTCTGTACCGGAAGCCACATTTGCCACAACTTATCCACAACCCAGTCTGGCATCATCTGTATTTTCCACACTCCGGCTGTGACAAATTCATTTTGTGGTAGAAAACTAATATAAATTTCCTGGCGAACACTATATGGTTTTGGATCTCCATAGTAAACCAGGAGTTCTGTTTCACCAATCTGTATTCTTTGTGTTCCTTCTTTTTCTTCCAGTCTGCCGGAATGATTTCCGGATGGATCGACAATTGTAATTGCGACTTCATCGACATAGGATTTCCAAATTTGCAAACTGAATGACTTCTCCCTCTGCTGTACTGCAAGTTGAACTTCTGTCATCATTCCTTTTCTATATTCACCTGCCGCATGTCCCGCAGTCGTTCCTTCATTTCCACTTCCTACACAAATCACATTCTTCCAACGTTCAGATACTGTATTCAAATATCTTTCCAAAAGACTTGTTCCATCATGGGAACCATATGTATTCCCAAAACTGATATTGATTGCCACCGGTTTTTTTAACTCTTCCGCTTTTCTTACGATATAATCCACACCTCGCATCAGCTGGGTAGTTCTTGGGAATCCTGTTTCCCCTGCTCCCCCCATCTTTACAATCAGCAGCCCTGCTTCGGGTGCAGCTCCTCGATATTTTCCATTCTTACTACCTCTTCCATTTCCAGCCGCAATCCCGGCTACTGCTGTTCCATGTCCACTGGTATCACGGCTTGGTACTATGCGATACCTTTCTTCCCTGACTTCCATGCGTAGTGCTTCATTTATCTGTTCTGAAGTGAACTCTGTTCCGATATGATATCCTTCCGGCGGTTTACCGTTTTGTATCGTCTGATCCCATAAAGCAAGAATTCTTGTCGTTCCATCTGCATTTCTAAAATCAGGATTTTCATAATCAATCCCACTGTCTACAATTCCGATCAATACGCCCTTTCCCAGCAGTGGAAACGACTGTTTTTTCTGCTGATTATCCTCTCCCCCCTCTTGCCCAATCGAAGAAAAAGAAGGCGCAGCCTGTACTTCATCAATACAGGACACACGCCTTCCATTCTCTACTTGAAAATATAAACTTTTTGGTTTTTCTATAAATTCTACTTCAGGAAATGCTGCCAGTTCTTTTATCTGACTTTCTTTTATTTGGATAATGGCATATCCACCTGTCAGTTCCGTCACATAAACAGCTCGTGTTCTTACTCGCTCTAACGTCTCGGAATACTTCACGATCAATTCCCATTCTTTTTCTTCCGGATCATACCCGATATCCAGATTCTCGCTTTTCTGACGTTCTTCTTCTGTGATATCTAATGCAAGATTCAATTGATTTTCTATTTTCTGGCTCATGAAAGCTGCAACCTTACTTCATCTCTTATTTCTATGTTTTATGAAGTAATTCAGCAGATTATTCCATTTCCATCTCTAAGACAACCACCTCACAGCTTTTCAGATTCAGCCTCTTCTTTGTATAATTTACTGTCTCGTCCTTCTGATTCGACAACAATACCTTTTTCACATCACCTTTTAACTCAATGTCTGCTGCATCTGTTCCGAAATTAGCTGCAACAAGAATCCATTTCGCTGCGTCTTTTCGATAAAATGCCTGGATGTGATCCATTTCTTCATATTCCGGAATGAATTCTCCATAAGTAAATACATTTTTAAATTCATCTGATTTACGCAATGCAATTAACTTCCGATAGTAATTCAGAACAGAATCCGGATTGTTTTCCTGATCTTCGACATTGATCTCTTTGTAATCAGGATTTATCTTTAACCATGCAGTTCCTTTTGTAAACCCGGCATTTTCCTCACTTGTCCATTGCATCGGTGTTCTCGCATTGTCACGGCTCATCCGATTACAAACTTCCATTGCTTCCCGGTCGGATAATCCGGCTTCACGGGCAATCTGATACTGGTCTTTTGTACTGATATCATCGAATTCGTCAATGCTGTTCCACTTCGCATTTTTCATGCCTATTTCCTGTCCCTGATAAATGAAAGGAATTCCTCTGAGAAGAAGATTGACCGTAGCAAGCATCTTCGTTCCCTCCGGAGTCTGGGCATAAGCCGGAAGAAATCTTGACACACCTCTCGGTTCGTCATGATTCTCTATAATATTTGCTTTAAATCCATACTTCTGTGTTTCTATCTGAGACTGAAAGATTGCTTTTCTCCATTTAGAAAATTCCATCTTCGGAGCATCATACCATCCATGTTCTCCATCGCTGAGGCAATGTGCACTAAAGTCAAATATTGTTGAGAAATGTCCGTTTTCTCCAATAAATTCCGGTAATTCATCCGCTTTCATATTGAAGACCTCTCCTACTGTAAATGCATCGTATTTTTGGAATGTATTTTTCTTTAAGTCTTCCAGAAGTTCTCCAACACCATCTACACTTTCAACCATTTTCCAGCAGCCGGCCATGCCATCTGCCCCGTCCGGTTCAAAATCAGGAAATTTCAGATCTTTCTTGATATTAATGATCGCATCGATTCGAAAACCGGAAAGTCCCTTTTCCAGCCACCAGTTGATCATATCATAGAGTTTCTGTCTTAATTTCGGATTCTCCCAGTTCAGATCCGGCTGTTCCTTTGCGAACATATGAAAATAATATTTATCCGTTCCCGGCACCGGTTCCCAACAGCTTCCGCCAAAATAAGAACGATAATTACTCGGCGGATTTCCATTCTTTCCTTCTCGGAAATAGAAATAATCCGCATATTCTCCTTCCGGATCCGCTAATGCTTTCTGAAACCATTCATGTTTATCAGAACAATGATTGATTACCAGATCCATGATAATATGCATGTCTCGCTTTTTTGCTTCCGCCAGCAATTCATCAAATTCTTCCATCGTTCCAAATTCTTCGGCAATTGCATAATAATCTGCAATGTCATAGCCCTGATCTACAAATGGTGATTTATAGATCGGTGATAACCATATAATATCAATTCCAAGCTTTTTTAAATAATCCAGTTTCGATATGATACCTCTCAAATCTCCGATTCCATCTCCATTTGTATCAAGAAAACTCTTCGGATATATCTGATATGCTACCTTGTCATGCCACCACTTTTTTTCCATATTATCATCCTCTTTCATATCATTTTATTTGCCACTCACTGATGTAACCGTATTGCCAGTTCCCATCTTCTGTATTATACTGCTATTATATAATTGTATTCGTATGAATTCTTGCATTATTTTTTCATTGTATAACACAATACTGCTATTTTAGGAGGTGGCTCATATGAACGTTCCACATTCACTCATATTAGAGCAAAAAGAAAATGCAAAACATGGAGAAGTATTCTTTCCGATCCAAAAATATATTACAAAACTTAACTTAAATTCCCCGGTCATTATGACTCACTGGCACGAAGAAGCGGAACTCACTTTGATAACAAAAGGTTCCTGTATTTATCAAATTGATTTAGTCGAGTATGAAGTAAATGAAGGTGATCTGTTATTCATTCCACCACTGCTTTTACATTCGATCCGCCTGAATGGAACTGATGATTTCTGCTCAGAAACCTATGTGTTTCATGTTAACTTTTTAGGGGGAAATGCAACAGATATCTGCTCCACCCGTTATCTTACACCTATGATAAATCATGAATTGACCTTGCCTTATCATATTTCATCCACACACCCTGCACATCATTCTCTTCACGAATGCTTTATAAAAATAGCTTCACTTTATACGGAACAAGCATTTGGATATGAAATTGCCCTGAAATCAGTCCTGTTGCAGACACTGTTTCTTCTACTTCAATATAGCACCACGGAGTCTGCAACTATTTCTACTTCTTCAGATAAGCTGAAAAATGTGCTCGATTATGTCGATCTCCACTATGCCGAGCCTCTCACGATTTCTGAACTCGCAGAACTTTGCTATTTCAGTGAATATCATTTTATGCGTTTTTTCAAAAAGCATATGAACATGACCTGTATCCAATATATTAATAATGTCAGACTTGAAAAAGCAGTAGAATTATTTGAACATGGAGAGACCTCTATACTAGAAGTCTCTCTGTCTGTCGGATTCCATAATCTGTCTTACTTTCACAGAGCCTTTAAAGCAAAATATCATATGACACCATTCTCTTTTATCAAAAGACTGAAAAAAAGCAGCGACTGAAACTTCTGTTTTCAGCCGCTGCTCCTATAAATTCAATCTTCTATTTTTTCCTTCTTCGTCTCTTCTTGATCAATTTCCGGATCAAAACAACCAAAAGGACAATGATTAAAATAAGAACCAGAACGATACCAACGATCATCACTGAGAACTTATTTGGATTCTTCACCAAATCGATAATATTTCTGCTGTCATCTACAACTTTGCGTCCATGTGTCGTCTCATAATATTCCGGTACATTTGGAATTCCATTGCCATCTGTATCATCAAAAGACTGCATATATCTGGCGATCGCATCCCATGCTTTCAGCTCCTTGTCGCCTTCCATGATCGCCTGATTTTCCAGGTCCTCAATTGGATTGCCATCCTTATCCTTTGGCTCAATTGCCAGCAGACCATAGGACATTTCCATTACAGAGCCAAGCATCTGCCCGGTATAAAGATCCGTCACGACACGATACAGCTGATCATCCTGAATCTCGATCCTCTCTCCATCTTCTCTTGTCAGATAACAGTCTGTTACTTTGTTCAGGATCATTCGATGCGGATTGAATGTGAAATTCAGTCCGCTGCAATATAATCTTGCAGTTGTCATAAAATCGGAAACCGAAGCGTCTACTTCTGCTGCCAGCTTCAGTTCTTTTCCTGTCAGGTAAACATCAATCAGCGGATATCCTGCCAGTCCGTCTTTTCCTATTCCAAGTGAAAATGAATTATATACATCTTCTACAGTGATATTTCCTTTCGTATATGTGTCGCGCACACAGCCGCTTGGAACAACAGCTACATCCACCGGCGTTCCATTATAGTCTTCTGAATGCTCTACAGAATAGATATACGAATCAGACATAATATCTCCAAGATTCAGTTCTTCATGCTTCGTCTCCATTTCTCCGAGACTGTTGAATTCGACATCATTCTCGGCAAGAACTTCATCTCTTGTATATCCGAAATTCGTCAGATAATTAGTATCTACTGTATCCATCAGCGCATCGATCCGCTCTTGTGTCGCCTGATCCGGCTCAATATCTTCAGATACCGGAATCAACTCATAGGAAGTCATCTCCCAACGACCATCCTGTTTCTGTGTCATGGAAAGTGATCCAAGATTTCTTGCGTATTCTCCACAGGATACAATGTAAGTATTTCCGTGCTGAATAGGCTCTTTTAACTCGGTATGTGTATGTCCGCTGATGATCAGATCAAGATCCGGTACTTCCTTTGCAAGGATCTCATCTTCTGATTTTTTCTCGTCCTCCCAGGTTCCGCTGTGAGACACACAGGCAATCATATCTACCTTTTCATTCTTCTTAATCTCTTCTACCGTTTTCTTAACTGACTCAACCGGATCTTTAAATAATAATTCACAGGTTGGTGCACATTTCAGGGCATCTACTCCAAACACGCCCACTACGGCGATTTTTACATCACCTTTCTGAACAACCACATAATCCTTTACGCCATAGTTTTCAAATGCTGACTGGAGCTGTTTCTGACCTTCACTCAATCCGTTCTTTTCCATGCTGTCCCAGTCTACATTGCACACAACAAGACTCGGTAGCGTCTCACCGGAATTCTTTGCCGCTGTCAGCATATCTACCAGACCCTTCGAGCGATAATCAAATTCGTGATTTCCAAAGGTTGACACATCGCATCCCAGATATCCGAGCATCCTAAGTTCTGCTGCTTCGGTATCATAAACGGTCTGGATCAGCGTTCCCATTGAAAAATCACCGCCGTCCAGTATCAGTGTATCCGGATTCTCTTTCTTCCTCTCGTCAATCAGAGTCTTTAGCTTCGCAAATCCGCCGACTTCTTTCTGTTCTCCATCTACAATTGTTGAAAAGCTGTTTAAATGAGAGTGTGTGTCATGCGTAAACAATACATCTAACTGTTTGCTTTTTTCTGCCGCTTCTGCCGGAATATTCATTACAAATGGAAGGAGCATTGTAATGATCAGCAAGAATGCCAGAATCTTTTTTCCTCTTTTCATAAGTTCTTTTCTCCTCTCAAAACTCGTGGTCACTGGGCTGAAAGCCCCGAAACTACGGTATTTATTTCAGCGACTACATATAGTCGCTGTAGTTACTTATATTCTGTCAGTTCCTCATAATCAAGATCTTCAAAATTAATTGCAATAATCTGCTCTTCGTCCACGCCATGCTGTTTTAGATAATCCTGATAAATCTCCAATAGTATTGATTTTCCACATCGTCTCACCTATGATAATGTAAAAAGCAATAATATTCAATAGTTTTTGCATCGCAATGTAAAAACTATTGAATATTATTGTTTTTTGCATTCTATTAACTTTTATAGATTCTATTATTATTTCTAAAATTTTATAATTTTATTACTAGACTAAGGCAAATCGATTTTATTTTCTCTTAATTGCATTCCTTTGCATTCAGTGTTAGAATTTATATTATTGCTCTAAGATTTTTTACTGCAAAAATAAACAGGGATAAAAGGATAAAGATACTATGTTTCAGATTTTTGTTGACTCGGCAGCCAATCTGCCGGCTGTAACTGCAAAACAATACGATATTCACGTGATTTCTTTCGTCAATCTTGTTGACGGCAAAGAGATTACCTGTTTTGACCCGGATCTTTCACCAGAGGAAGAACGTCAGAAAGGAACCGAATACTATCAGGCCATGAGCAGGGGCTGCGAAATCAAAACCGGACTGATCAGCACTGCTGCCTTTGAGGAAGCATTTCGAAGCGCACTCGAAGCAGATCAGGATGTATTATATTTCTCACTGAGTAAAAATATCAGTGGTACTTACAATTCCGCAAGATTAGCTTCGGAAGAGCTGTTAGATGAATTCGGAGAGAAACACAAGATTCGTCTGGTCGACTCTCTCAATGCCTCACTTGCCCAGGGAATCCTTGCCGTCTATGCAAGCGAGATGCGTACCAAAGGAATGTCTGTGGATGAGGTCGCTGATACTCTGGAATATTATGTTGGAAAAATGAACGGAGTCTTCACTGTCGGGGATTTAAAATATCTTTCCCGCACCGGAAGAATCAAAGGAAGCGTTGCCACCATCGGAAATGTTCTTAAGATCAAACCAATCTTACGTGGAAACAAAGATGGTTATATCGTTTCTTACAAGAACTGTCGCGGACGTAAATCCGCACTGAACGAACTGGTCAATCTGGTCTGTGACAACATTGTAGAGCCAGAAAAGCAGATTCTCGGAATCGCACATGCAGATGCATATGAAGATTCGCTTTACATCATGGACAAGATCCAACAGAAAATCAAAGTGCGTGATTTTATAAATACTTCTTATGATTTCTGTACCGGAAGCCATGTCGGACCGGATACGATTGCACTTTTCTTTATTGGGAAGGACAGGGAACTTTCATAAAGTATGTAGATAATAAAAGAGGAACAAGCCCATTGGCAATACACATGCCACCTGCTGTTCCTCTTCGTTTATAAATCTGCCCGTTTTTTCAAAAACTTCTGAAATGCCTCATTGCCTAAAATCCAATGTGCAAATCAAGAAAACCAGGAAGAAAATATCCCTGTGGGTGCTTACATACCGGACATAATGCAGGTGCTTCTTTCCCTTCGTAGATGTGACCGCAATTTGTACAGATCCATTTTTTTGTTCCATCCGCATTTTCACACATATAAAACGTATTATTCTCCAGGCTGTCTGCAATCTTACGGAATCTTTGGCTATGTGCTGCTTCTATCTCTGCAATCTGCTGAAATGTTGCTGCTGCCTCAAAGAATCCTTCCTGCTTCGCTACATCTGCAAATGCTGGATACACATCCTTCGCCTCTTCCTGCTCATTGTGTTCTGCCGCACGCAACAGCTGAACCAGCGTCTTCGTCTCATCTACCGGATAACTTCCATCAATAAAGATATTCGTTCCTGATGCTTCTTTTAACAATTCATAGTATCTTCCCGCATGTGCCCGTTCCTGATCTGCTGTGTATAGGAAAATATCTGCAATTGCAGGTTTCCCTTCTTTCCGTGACTGCTCCGCCGCAAATGTATAACGGTTTCGCGCCTGTCCCTCTCCTGCGAACGCACGCATCAGATTTTGTTTTGTCTTGCTTTCTGAAAATAAAACAGCCATGTCATATACTTCCTTTCTTCAAATCTTCTACTCTTTTCTAAAAGCTAAATTCATCCAAATCAGTATATGCCATGACTGGTTTATTAATTCACCTGTCCCAAATATTTCTTATTTAGTTAAATCCGATCAGTCTTCTCGCAACCGTATACGCAAGTGAAGACACTCTTCTTCCTGATCTTCCCGGAAGATTCATCGTCTGTCCAAGAATTCCATAACGGATCTTCATATAAGTCCTATAGTCTTTTTTCTTCAGATAAGCCCACAGTTCTTTCTTCTTCTCAAGATTCTCCTTCTTCTTAGAGCGAATACATAGAATAGAAGAAACTGTCATCATGATTGCCAAATAATTCACCATATATTTTCTCAGCTTCTTGCTTCCGATCAGACGCAACTCATACATGGAAATCATTTTCTTCGTTACGAAAAGCTGCTGGTCGATTCTGCTGATCATCACCTTCTCATTGACTGACTGATCCTCACGTCCGATGAAATATCTGTAAAGATCCACATTCATATAATAAAGTGTACGGACATGCGGCAGCGGATAATACACATAAATGTTGTCCACATAGAAGGTATGCTTCGGCAATTCCAACTGACAAAGCTTAAGCATCTCTGTACGGTAAATGACAGAATGCATCAGGATATACTGATCCAGACGGAAACGTCCGATATCCTCCCATTTAAAAATCTGATTCTCCGGAAGAACATTGTCATAACGGATAACCTTCTTATGTGTCATGCCAACTTTCTCATAAACATAGTTCGCAATGACCATGTCTACTTCTGACTCATCTTTCACAAATTCTTTGATCGTATCAAGAATCTTCAACAATGCTTCCTCGTCTACCCAGTCATCACTGTCTACAACCTTAAAATACTTTCCTGTCGCATGCTCCAGTCCACAGTTCACTGCATCTCCATGTCCACCGTTCGGTTTCGCAACTGCTTTTACGATCGTCGGATATTTTTCCTGATATCGCTCTGCGATTTCCTGAGTTCCGTCTTTTGAACCGTCATTCACTACAATGATCTCAACATCCTCGCCCCCAACAAGAATGGAATTGATTGCCTTTTCCATATATGCTTCTGAATTGTAACATGGAATTGCAAATGAAATATATTTCATGGTAAACCTCCATTTTTAAAATGCCGCCTATGGCGTCGCTTCCTTTTCTTTACGCTCATTATAGCATCTTTTCGACTTCTTGTTGTAAATTTTCTTTTTTTCAGCTATAGTAATAACGAATCGTCAATATATTATTGAGCTCTTATCATATATTGACAACAGAAATCGACTATCTCAACTTAAACCAAAGGAGAAACTTTATGAAGAAGAATGCAATCGTCGGACAGTCCGGCGGACCAACCGCAGTTATTAATGCCAGCCTTTATGGGGTTGTTTACGAAGCACTGAATCGTGAGGATGTCATCGGAACAATTTATGGAATGATCAACGGAATCGAAGGTTTCCTGAACGAGAATATGATGGATATGAAACCTTTAGAAGCGAACGGTGAGCTTGAACTGATCAAGACAACACCGGGATCTTATCTTGGTTCCTGCCGTTACAAACTTCCGGAAGACCTGACAGACGCTGTCTATCCGCAGCTCTTTGAAAAATTTGAGAAGTACAATATCGGTTACTTCTTCTACATCGGTGGAAATGATTCCATGGATACAGTAAGCAAGCTTTCCCGCTATGCCGAGACTGTAAACAGCGAGATCCGTTTCATCGGAATCCCTAAGACGATCGACAATGACCTTGTTCTGACAGACCACACACCGGGATTCGGAAGTGCTGCCAAATATGTAGCGTCCACAGTCCGTGAGATTGCGATCGACGCTTCTGTTTATGATAATAAAAAATCCGTTACGATCGTTGAGATCATGGGACGTCATGCCGGATGGCTGGCCGCTGCCAGTGTCCTTGCCCGTAAATTCGAAGGCGACAATCCGGTTCTGATCTATCTTCCGGAAGTTGCATTTGATCAGGAACAGTTCCTTGCAGATGTTCAGAAAGCTTTCGAGCATACTTCCAACCTGGTTGTCTGCATTTCCGAAGGAATCAATGATGGAAACGGTAAGTTTGTCTGCGAGCTTGCAAGTGATGTAGGCGTAGATACATTCGGACATAAAATGCTGACAGGTTCCGGAAAATATTTGGAAAACCTTGTAAAAGACCGCCTTGGCGTGAAAGTTCGTTCCATCGAGCTCAATGTCAACCAGCGTTGTTCTTCCGCTATGCTCTCTGCGACAGACGAGAAAGAAGCGATTGCTTCCGGTTCTTTCGGTGTACAGACTGCACTGAAGGGAACAACAGGAATGATGATCGCCTTCCACCGTACAGACGATGCGGATTACCACATTACTTACGCTCCAGAAGATGTAAATCTCATCTGTAATCAGGAGAAAACAGTTCCTTTAAACTGGATCACAGGAAATGGTTCCGATATCGGACAGCAGTTCATTGACTATGCACTGCCTCTCATCCAGGGTTCTGTAAAAGTACCGGAAGAAGGCGGACTACCGAAATTTGCTTATAGAAAGTAATTATATCAAAGTCTTAATATAAGAGAGAACAAAACAGAGAGAATACGTTTGTAACTTGCGTATCCTCTCTGTTTCGTTTTTCAGAGTATTCTTCTTAACTATTTTTCAGCACACATTACTTTGCAGCTCGCTCAGCCAGCAGATTCTGGATTTCCTCTCTTGTAGGCATTACGCGCAGTGCACCTTTTCTTGTTGTGATCACAGAAGCTGCCGCATTTGCAAATGTCAGCATATCTTTCAGGTTTTCTTCCTTTAAGTCTTCCATTCCATGTTCACAGATATAATGCAATACACAACCGCAGAATGTATCTCCGGCTCCTGTTGTCTCAATTGTATTTTTCTGAAGGAACGGTTTTACCTCTACAATGCTTCCGTTATAGTATGCACGGCTTCCTTCTTTTCCCATAGATACAAGAATCAGCGGAATCTGATATCTTTCTCTGATCCAGTTTACACCTGCAGTATAATCCTCTTCACCTGTCAGCCACTGAATCTCATTGTCAGAGATTTTCAGAATATGGCAATGTCCGAGACCGTATAACACCTGCTCTTTTGCCTCATCCAGTGAATTCCAAAGTGGAGGACGTAAGTTCGGGTCAAAAGAAATAATCGCACCGGACTCTTCCGCAATACGAATGGCTTCTTTTGTTGCTTCGCGCACTCCTTCATGTGTCATAGACAATGTTCCGAAATGGAAGATCTTTGTTTCTTTGATAAGTTCTTCACAAATCTCTTCTTTGTTCAGCATCATATCTGCTCCCGGATTACGATAAAATGAAAAATCTCTGTCTCCGTCCGGATAAGTATGTACCATAGCAAGTGTTGTATGGATTTCTTTATCTGTGCATAATCCGGATGCGTCGATCCCAACTTCTGTAATTGCATCTCTTAACTGCTCTCCGAAAAAATCTTCACCTACTTTTCCGATAAATGCTGTCTTATGTCCTAACCCTGTCAACATCGCAAGTACATTACACGGTGCTCCTCCTGGATTTGCCTCAAAAAGAGGATTTCCCTGATTGCTCTTTCCGTTTTCTGTAAAATCAATCAATAATTCTCCAAGTGCTACTACATCATATTTTTTCATTTTCTTCTCCATTCTGCTGCCAAAGCGACAACATTTTTTCTATTTTCAACAAATTTCTATTTTTTCACACACCATCTGTACTGATAAGGATTCATCCATACCGAATTCATCTCCAGTTTTTCTCCTGTAAATAAATCTTCATATTCACCTTCCAGACAATTCAGCCAGGCATTCTGTCCATACTCCGAGAAATTAGCCAGACAGATCAGTTCTTCGCTCCCTGCTGTCCTTCTGATTGCAAAGACTGAAGAATTTCCTGTATCCCATGTAGAGATACCAGCAGTCTCTCCAAAGCAATTTTCCTCACGTCTGAATTCTTCCATCTGTTTCAAACCATTCCAGATCTCATACTGTACAGTACTTGGTTTTTTTCTCTTCTCTGCATTCTCCCACTGGAACGGACTTCGATGCAGATATCGACTGTCCGCAGCAGTATCCGGGTTTTTCTTATAATTGTAATCATTGACCTGACCGATCTCATCTCCGGATGAAAGCATCACAAAACCTTCCATGCTCATACATGCCGCATGCATCATCAGCACTCTTTGGATTCCCTGTTTCACCTGCTCAAGATCTCCTTCAAATCCACCTTTTTCAATTCCACACAGACTTGCCGTTGTTCCACAGCTTCTGGCATCTTTGGTCACCGGATCGTAATTATAGAGCTCTCCACGAGCAAAGCTGTACGGATATGTCCCCTCAAAGAAATGATATAAATATTCCTTGTGCTGAATCGGATCTATCTCCAGCTTCTTCTCCTGCTCTTCATCCAGTCCCCAGCCGATATCATCATGGCAGCGGAGATAATTCAGCAAGGTGAACTTCTTCGGAAGGCGGTTTACAACGTCCATCTGTTTTTTCAGAAGACGGATATCGCGGGTGGCAATGCTGTTCCAGGTTGTAGCCATGGTGGTTACATTGTAAAGCATATGGCATTCCGGTTTTTCGAGGGTTCCGAAATAGTGGAGATCGGAAGAGCGTCGTGGAGGGAAAGAGTGTA
>OGUG01000851.1_pt1 | contig 13373 bp, 10 predicted proteins | sample 1573711 | NCBI WGS metagenome assembly OGUG01 (sample SAMEA2582006, study PRJEB24529) | metagenome | biome: Human gut stool | place: China | collected 2011 | reverse complement strand
GCCAAGATCCTGTAGGAATTATGCCTTAAAGATTTACGATACTCGACGAAACCGTCGAAACGCGCCGTCCGTGGCGCGGTTCTACTTGAACTGCCATCCGTGGCAGTTCATTTCTGTGTATCGTGTGCATAATTCGACAGTATCTAAGCAGCTTCGCTATGCGCTCATGCGAGAGAGCGTGCACCTGCCTGTCTCAGGGGATGAAGTCCCTTACGTTGTGAAAAAAAATATAATGACAAAGTAACGTAGCTCTGCTACAATCTGTTAAAGAGACAATTTATGAAAGAGATAAGCTGATTCCTGTAATTACAATTACAGTATATCTTGGTACTGAGGGAGATAACAGACTTTACCGGATTCAGGACATCCATCAGGCAGCTTTTCGAGGTATTGAAGAATGCATATGATAAGGAAAAAATGCAGGAAGTGCTGCAGAATGATGAAAAATTTAGCAGGGTAGACAGAGAGACGGTTGAGGCAATCAACCTGTTTGCAGGAACGGATATAGATATAGATGAGAAAGAAGAGGTGATTGATATGTGTAAGGCGTGGGAAGATCAGAAAAATGAAGGCAGAGAAGAAGGCAGAGAATTAGGAGAAAGACAAAAGATAATTTCTCTTATTGTAAAAAAGCTGCAAAAGGACAAGAGCGTGGCAGAGATAGCGGATGACCTGGAAGAAAAAGAGGAGGTTATTGCTCCAATTTATGAGGCAGCGTTATCAATGAAGCCGGATTATGACGTTGAGAAAATCTATGAGCTTCTTGAGAAAAATAAGAGGCTGGCATAGCAGCTGTAGTTGAAAAAAGATCGAGAGGAGACTGCTTCCTCTTTGTCTGAGGGGACTGGCAGTAGGACGGGGCTTCATCTCCTGAGCCCAGGCTAGTGCACACTCTCTCACGTGAGCTACGCTACGCAGCCAAGATACTGTAGGAATTATGCCTTAAAGATTTACGATGCCCGACAAAACCGTCGAAACGCGCCGTCCGTGGCGCGGTTCTCCTTGAGCTCCCATCCGTGGGAGCTCATTTCTGTGTATAGTGTGCATAATTCAACAGTATCTAGGCAGCTTCGCTATTCGCTCACGAGAGAGAGCGTGCCACAGCCGGTCTCACGTGATAAAGCCCCTTGCACTGTGGCAGAATGCAGGCTGATAGGCGTGCAGTGCAGAAACAGTATGAAAAAGAAAAATTATGATGACAAAGAACTGCCGCTATGCTACAATCAACTTAAAGCATTATATTTCTGTAAGCGGCACCACATAACAGTTTTTACAGGTGCACACCACTTTGAAGAGGGCAGACCACTTCGCATCATTCTACAAAGGACATGGAAGTTTTCAATGCTTTAATTACCTATTAACAGCAGGAAAATTGAAATGCCGTATGTAGACAGAATGCAAAAAATGCAGTTAGAAGGCAGATGAATGCAGATAGAATGCAGAAAGTGCAGTCGAAACAGATAATGCAGTCAGAAGGCAGATGAAATATACAGTGTGTTAATCATAATGTAAATGTAATGTAAACATAAAGAAGGACACCACATGTATACCTCATAAACTGTACCACTGTACCCTCATTGGCACCAAATTTTTCCTGCTCACACAAGAGAACAGGAGGAGAAGGATTGAGCGCAAAAGACTCAATGGCAAAGGAATACTTTGCTGACAATGCCAGGTTTGCAGACCTGTGCAACAATGTACTGTATGGAGGAAGAGAGGTCATCCTGCCGGAAAACCTTATGGAAAGGGATACCACAGAGGTGCTGACCGCACTAGGGTTTGACAAAAAGACCATAGCGGTGCAGAAGCTTAGGGACATCTTCAAAAATGCCAGCATTAAATATACCGGCAAATCATACGTTGTCCTGATAGGAGTAGAAAATCAGTCGGATATACACTATTCCATTCCGGTAAAAAACATGTTTTATGATGTCATGGCATATGGCAATCAGGTAAAGGAAACAGCCAAAAAGCACCGCAGGGAAAAGGATATCGCAACTTCTGATGAATTTCTCTCGGGATTTACGAAAGAGGATAAGCTGATTCCGGTGATAACGATAACAGTATATCTCGGAATAAAGGAATGGGATGGTCCAAGGAAGCTGTCAGATATGTTTGGTGATGTGGATGAGGAGCTTCTGCCATTTATACCGGATTACAGGATTAACCTGCTGGCTCCGAGGGAGATAACAGACTTTACAGGATTCAGGACATCAATCAGGCAGCTTTTCGAGGTACTGCAGAATGCGTATGATAAGGATAAGATGCAGGAAGTGTTGCAGAATGATGAAAAATTTAGCATGGTAGACAGAGAGACAGTCGAGGCAATCAACCTGTTTGCAGGAACGGATATAGACATAGATGAGAAAGAAGAGGTGATTGATATGTGTAAGGCGTGGGAAGAACAGAAAAATGAAGGCAGAGAAGAAGGTCGGGAATTAGGTAGAGAAGAAGGTAGAATTCGTCAGGCAAAAGTAACGGCTTTAAAACTTCAGAAAAAAGGTCACTCAATAGAAGATATAGCTGAATGTGTGGATTTTGATGAGGAAACTGTAAAAAAATGGCTTGTGAGCTAATAGTGTAGTGAAATGTAAATTAGAGGAAGCAATCTTTGGGTGAGAACTCGGAGGTTGCTTTCTCTTTTGCTGACAGTAGGATGGGGCTTCATTCTCTACGAACGGCTGGCGAATATACTCTCGGGTGAGCGAATAGCGAAGCTGCTTAGATACTGTTGAATTATGCGCATGAAACACAGAAATGAACTGCCACTGGGATGTAATATATCGTTGCTGTTCAAACGCAAGCTTGACACCACGTTGTCAAGCTATGCGCCAATAAATCAACTATTGTCAGATTACAGCCTCCCTGCCTCGTAGAGGCACTTTTAATGGGCTGTAATCGTTACTGGTCACACTGCTGGTGTGAGCAGTAATGGGCAGGGAGAACCGCGCCACGGACGGCGCGTTTCGACGGTTTCGTCAAGCATAGAAAATCTAAAAGCATAATTCCTACAGTATCTTGGCAGTGTAGCGTAGCTCTCACGATAGTGTATGTGTTAGGCGGTCACATGTGATGACCCCCCTCACACTTTGCCAAAATATAGCCTGAAATATAATTTCTTTGAAAAAATATGATTTAAATGCAATAAATCGGTTAAAATTTGGTTAAAATTGCTAAAAAAGGCGAAAATAATTATGCAACAATGATACTATTGTACTAGAAAATAACTTGCATTATGCTTTGATTTATGGTACAATGAGCGCATACAAACCAAAGAGATGCTGATAGGGCACAGCTCTTTGCACAAAAACCATGTTATAATGAAAAGGAGAAAAGAACTATGGTAAAGAATGTATTTAAAAAGTTAGGAAAGAAACAGAAGAACAACAAAGGTTTCTCTCTCGTAGAGCTTATTGTTGTAATCGCCATCATGGCAGTGCTTGTAGGTGTACTTGCTCCACAGCTTATCAAGTATGTTGAGAAGTCTAGAGAGGCTACAGATATCCAAACATGTGATAATATTGCTACAGCGTTAAAGACATATTATGCAGACGAAGAGGTTTCGGCTTCGGCTACTGCTGCTACGGTTACTGTTACATTGACTACGACAGAGCTAGGAACAGGTGCTGATACGGCTGTTAAAGATGCCGGATTAACAAAAGCGAAAATTAAAGGCACAAAGTGGACTAGTGATAAAATAACAATTGTATATGATAAGAAAGATGGAACTATTGAATATACTGGAGATTCTCCATATTATCATTCAGATAAGGATCAATTCAAAAAGGGCCCTAAATCAGGGAAATAAAATAAAAAGATATATAGTAATTTAATTTTTTAAGGACCACCAACCATGACCACAGAACTGATACCCATCTACATCTTAATATTTGCATTCGGTATAGTTATAGGCAGCTTCCTAAATGTCTGTATCTACCGCATACCGCAACATGAGACAGTGGTGACCGAAAGGTCCCACTGCATGAGATGCGGGTATCAGCTCGCGTGGTACGATATGGTGCCGGTTTTCAGCTGGCTGTTTCTTCGTGGCAGATGCCGCAAGTGCAAAGAACCGATATCACCTCAATACCCTATTATTGAGGCGTTAAACGGTATATTATACATAGTAGTATTTGCAGTAAATGGACTTGAGCTTACGAGTATCATCTACTGCTTTCTTACATCTGCACTCATAGTTCTGAGTGTGATAGACTGGAGAACATATGAAATTCCATTCGGAATCAATATATTTATACTGATACTTGGAATCCTGCATGTGTTTTTAGACCATGATAACTGGTCTGAATATGTGATAGGATTCTTTTGTGTCAGTTTATTTCTTGAAATCCTTCTTCTTGTAAGTGGAGGAAGAGCCATAGGTGGCGGAGACGTCAAGCTCATGGCATGTGCAGGTCTTGCGATAGGTTGGCAGAATATTACATTAGCATTTTTCTTAGGATGCATCATCGGTTCCGTGATACATCTGATTCGTATGAAAGTAACAAACGCAGGCAACAGGCTTGCGATGGGACCGTACTTGGCAGCCGGAATATTTATTTCGATGCTATGGGGTGAGAAAATGATATCGGCATATTTGACACTCGCAGGCTTTTGAAAAGTGTGTTATAATAAAGCGTGCTTGACACAGGCAATATGACTTACGGTTAGATAAAAGCAGAGTAAAACACAGATATACCGAAATTTATATAGAAAGTTTGTAACTATTCAGTACAGTTACAAATGTTTTACAGACGTATACAGTGTAAAACAAAGATAAACATGGAGGATTAGGTTATGGCAAACAGGGTACTCGGCATTGAAATAGGGGAGAACCTTACCAGAGTAGTTGAGATTGATTACAAAGCGAAAAATCCCAAGATTTACAATATGTTCGGCTTTCCGACACCACCGGGGATGATTGATGATGGAGTGGTACAGCCGGATGGGATGTTTCGTTCTATCTTATACAGCAAGCTAAAGGAAAAGAAGATTGCCACCAAAAAAGCTGTTTTTGTGTTAAATTCAGCACGTATAGCAAGCAGGGATATTGAGCTTCCGCTTGTTAAGGAAAAGCAGCTTAGGGAAATGATTGCAATGAATGCATCGGATTATTTTCCGGTGGATTTGAGCCAGTACAAGCTGGTACATCAGATTATAGAGAAGATTGACAGACCGGAAGAAAAGAAATTACGTCTTTCGGTTATTGCTGTGCCTAATGACCTTATTTTGTCATATGGTGCTCTTGCAGCTTATTGCAGACTGCAGCTTGTAGCTCTTGACTATAGTGGAAATGCCATCAAGCAGCTCATGAGAAGAGAGATTCCCGGAGATGTGAAGGTAACTGTCAAGGTGGATGAGGTTTCTACCACACTGACTGTAATGGATGGAAGCATGGTAAAGCTGCAGCGTAATGTCAATTATGGACTGGCTGATGCTATAGAGGAAATTCAGGATAGTGAGCTTTTTGGAGAGTATCTGTCATTTACCGATGCAGTTGATGTGGCACGCAGAAAGACATGCCTTGCAATAAAGCCTGATGGTACAGTGCCGGATGAACCTGCAGGCGGTGGCATGGATCCTATGGGGCATGAGATTGATTCAGAGCGCTTTAAGAAGCTTCGCCTGAATGTGTCATACGCACTTTCCAATCTGATAAGCAGTCTCGGACGAGTGATAGACTACTATCAGTCGAGAAACTCAGATACTCCTATCGAGAGAATTTTCCTCATTGGCTTAGGTGCTGATTTCAGCGGACTCTCAAAGCTTTTGACCAATGAACTGAATATTAAGGTAGTTCCGCTCCAGCAGTTTGACGGTATGCATGTAGCAAAGAGCATAAACCTCGCAGAGGCAAAGCTGGCAGAGTATTTCAACTGTGTTGGATGCTCACTGAATCCGCTTGACATATTAGACAGTAAGAAAAACAAGGGAATCGGTGCTCCACTTATGGCAGGAGCAGCTACAGGTGCTATGCCACTTGGCGGTGCACAGACAGGTACGCAGGGTAATCCGCCTGTTGGTCCTGATGGGAAGCCACTTCCGGTAAAGGCTGGGGAGACAGCAGAAAAGCCGGTTTCTTTTGCGGTACAGCTCCTCATTTTTGGCTTGTGTGTGGTAGTTGCAGTTGGTATCACGGCATACAGCATTTTTTCAAATCTTGTTTTAACTTCAGACAATATGACGCTTAAAGCGCGTGTTTCTGATTTGTCATATGCACAGAATATATATGATGTGTACAACCAGACCAAGAAGGACTATGACTGGACCAAGCTTCTTGAGAGCGCCTCATCCAACAAGAATGATGAGATAACGGGCTTCGTGGATGAGCTGGAGCAGAAGCTTCCGTCAGAGGCCAAGCTTGTGAATATGTCTGTTACGACTGATGGTGTTTCAATGACTATCAAGACAGGCAGCAAGGATATAGCAGCTGATGTGATTGCACAGCTTCGTACATTTGAGAGTATCATGGTATCCAATGTGTCAACCATCACAGAGGAGGTTGATGAGACCGGTGCCTCAAAGGTTCAGTTCACAGTGGATTGCACATATGTAAAGGCAGATGACAGTGCGGCTTCTGAATCGGCTGATGGCACAGAAAGTGAGTCAGCTGATACATCACAGGATGCAGCATCACAGACACAGACGGGTAGCAATTCATCATCAGATACAGACAGTACAAATCAGTAGGGGGTGTTAGGATGTCAACAAGAGATAAAAAGTTACTTATTATATTAGCGGGTGTTGCCATTTTAGCACTGACATATTTTTTTATTTTTGTACCACAGTCCAATAAGAGGGATTCACTCAAGAATGAAAATATGAACCTGAAGTCACAGTACAATCAGCTTTCAGCACTTGCGGCAAAGGCTGACGATTACACAAATAAGACAAAGGAAATGTCTGATGCCATGCAACAGGTGTATGACAATTTTCCTTCATATTTACAGATAGAAAACGGCATCATGGACGCAGTTGCAATTGAAAAATCTACCAATACAAATATTACAGAGCTTACAGTCGGCTCACCGACTGCTATTGATGTGAATAATCCGACCGGCGATGCCGGCACAGATTCTTCGTCCGGCAGCACAACTGACAGTGGCTCTACTGACAGTAGTACTACGGACAGCAGTAATGCAGACGGTTCACAGGCTGCAGACAGCAACAGCTCTCAGTCACAGACTGATGACGGTAGTGCAGCTGGTAGCAGCACATCATCAGGCTCTGCAAAGTCTACGGGTACAGGCTATCAGCTTTATGATGTCAGCACAGTTATGGCATTCAAGACAGAGTATCATGGGCTTAAGGCTATGCTTGGAGAGGTGATTGGTTCATCACAGAAGAAGACCATCAGCACACTCAATGTGAGCTTTGATGATTCGACAGGCAAGCTGACAGGTGAGATGCTTGTGGATTCATATTTCCTGTATGGACTTGATAAGCCATATGAGGCACCATACATACCTGCAGTACCACATGGTACAAATAATCTGTTTGGTACAACAAACTAACTGATTAATCATAAATATTAAATGTTAGATTATTGAGCTATGAGATAACAAAATACAAGAGGGGAGGAAGCAGATTTGAGAAAGCTAAAAAACGATGATCGAGGAGTAACACTTGTGGAGATTATTGTGTCAATTGCTATTCTCGCAATAATCGTGCTTCCTTTTTTGAATGCATTTGTCACAGCCACAAAGACCAATGTGAAGGCAAAAAACGAGATGAATGCCACACATCTGGCAACAAATATTATGGAGGGTATCGAGAAGAACTCCATGAAGACATTGGCGTATCAGTTCAACTATCCGTCAGAGGGCTTTGATGTGGCGGACGGCTTTAATATATCAGATGGAAGCAGTGCATGTGAGCTTCTTAAGAAATCAGATAAGTTTGATAATGTAAAGAGGCTTGAGGATATCAGTGCTGAGATTGTAAACAAGGACGATGTCATCACTAGCTGCATCCATAAGACTGACGCAAAAGCTAAAATAGGCGATGCATCGCTTTGGAATTTCAGGGAGTCGGATGCGCACAAGTATTATTTCTATATGTCTGGTGTGCAGTCAGGCACAAAGAAATACAATGCTCTTGTGACAGTGGATGCAAAATCGGACGCAGAGTCGGACAATAAGGTTAAAAAGTACAACATGGACGAGGTAGCGGATATGTCGGCCATGGATGCAAATTTTGACTGCATGAGTGCAGACAAGTATTCTGCTACAAATATTATATCTGCATTTAACAATATGAATCCAGGCTTCAGTGTACAGCAGAGTGATATAAAGAGAACTATCAAAATTGATATAGAAAAGAGTGGAGCTGCGAGCAATAAGGCTACCAAGGTTACGGTGTCGTATTCGTATTCTATCAAAAATGGAGTAAAAAAGACTTTTCCGGATCCGAATAGTGCGCTGAAGGATGATTATACCATGGTGATTTACGACAATTCTTCAGATACTGTAAACCATAATCTGAGAAATGTGTATCTGTTTTACAATCCATGGTACACATCGACCGGCAACACCTGGGATACTGCAAATGATGTCATCATTGTAAACAACAAGGACAAGGTCGACTGCACGGTAAATATTGTAAAGCAAAAGACTATATCGGATCAGTCAGAGTTGAGCACGAAGGAGAGTACATATAAGGCATATGTGAAGGTAAGTGAGCCGGGAAATCGTACAGGTCATGCTTATACTCATATAGCCACCAATCTGAATGTAAATATGGGAGCACCGGATAATCCACTACAGCCGGGGCAGGCTATATATGGCTTTAATAACAATGTAATTCAGAATGATGTAAAGGCAATTGTCGATATAAAGAATCTGACAAAAAGCAAGGCATCTGAAAGGCTGTATGATGTGAAGGTAGACATATACGAGAGTAAGGCTTCACTGGATGATATATTTAAGGATAAAGATCCGGTTGTTACGATGACCGGAAGCATGGGGTATTAATTATGAAGCGTAACGATAACCGTGGTGCTTCCTTTGTGATGGTTGTAGTTGCAATGGCTATAGTGGCTGTTTTAGCTGTGACTGTGCTGTGGATAGCGCTTATGAACCTCCAGATGAAGGTGACTGATGAAAAAAATACAGATAACTTTTACTCGGCAGAGGGTGTGCTGGATCAGATATGTACAGGTCTGCAGGGCGATATTTCCAAGGCTTACTCAGCAGGATATACCAAGGTTATGGAGAATTACTCTGACAGCAGCATAAATGAGGCTGGCAGACAGAGCAACTTTGCGCAGGAGTATCTGAAGAGCTTAAAGACCAGTCTGGAGTATGACAGCACAGGTATGACCTTTAATAGGGGAAAGCTCATACAATATGTAGACCCGAAGCTTCTCGAGAAAAAAGAAAATCAGCCACATGCTATTATCAAATCGACCAATGCCGATGTATACGGTAATGGCAATCTCAAGGTGTACCAAAACCGTGTCGTGCTGAATGGACTAAGGGTAGAGTATACCGATGAAAAGGGATTTAAATCAATAATAGAGACGGATATTTCTCTGGGGGTTCCTTCCATGAGCTTTACAGCATCGGGAGGAGTTCCAGAGCTTTTTACATATTCTCTTGTAGGAAATGAAGGACTGAAAATTACATCAGGACTTACTAAAGTGAATTTATCCGGCAATCTCTACGCCGGCTGTGAAAATGCGGCAGACACAGGAACTTCTACTACGAGTGTTGTTATTCCAAACAATGCCACACTTGATGTAAAGGATACCAGCTATATGATTGCAGAGGGCGATATAGAGGTGGGAGACTTTGCCGGAAAAGATACGGCTACAATAAAAAATAACATGGCTGGTGTACACAATAACAGTAAACTTTCTGTTGATGCACAGTGTCAGCTGTGGACAGGCAACATAAATGTAAATGGTGCAACAGTCAATCTGGATGGCATGACATATGTGGCGGATGACATGACCTTAAAGGGTACAGGCTCAAAGGTCACACTTGGCAAGAATAATAAGAGTAACAATGCAAAGTACGTCGGCTTTGGCAATGGAGGCGATGACAAGGAAAATCCTGTCGCAGGCGATAGCTCTGCTATTATCATAAACGGCAGGGAGGCATCTCTTGATATGTCAAATATCAGGGAGCTTATGTTAGCAGGAACTGCATATATCAATACACAGGCTATTGTAAATTCAAGTGGTGTGGGTACACAAAACAGCAATGTGGCTATGGGTGAGTCAATTTCTGTAAAGGGTGACCAGATAGCATACCTTGTGCCGCCTGAGTGCATAGGCACAAGTGGAGAGGGTGCGGATGCCAAATCGCTTTATAATAAGAATCCACTCTCCTATAAGGAGTATAAGGATATCACGGCAACCGGACAGGATCAGACGAAGTATACTGAGATAAATACCAATGTGGTCAGTACCAAGACAGGCAAGGCTCTCTCAGAATATCTGCCGGATGGCAGGACAATTGACAAATGCATAAAGAAAGTCTTTGTCCCTTCTGCTGATAATAATGATGATGGACTTGTATACTATTATGTCAATCTGCCAACGAATAAGGCTGCTGAGTATTACAGAGACTATTTTGGCGCAGACAGTGACAAGCTCAATAGATACACTAAGTTCTATACTGACAGCATAAAGGTAAATGAGGCAGCAAGCATCTATACTGCCGGCAATTACAGCATCTACGATGGCAGCAATTTAAGCCTTTTGAAGGGCATAGCTGATGGTGTGGACATGGATGCACAGTCGGATGCCTTACAGCGCACATATACTGCACTAAACTCAAAGCTTTTGACGAATTATGCGGATTTACCGACAAATGCAGCAAGTGTTTCGCTTTTTACAAATATAGTTAACAATACCAATTTGCTGAAAATAGTGCCAAATTCCGGTAATAAACATATATTTGAGACTGAGTATCAGGGAAAAAAATACCAGGCAATTGTCAAAAACGGTAACTACACCTATGATGCAAATGACAAATCACACAATGTGGATATAATTGTTGCTACAGGAAATGTGACACTTGATGCTGACTTTACAGGTACTATAATTGCAAAGGGCAGGATAATCGTAAACAAAGAGCAGTGCGAGATTGATAATGGTACACAGGAGGTATTTAAGGCATTGCTTCTTGAAAAGGTAAGTGATGCAGACGATGCACTGCACCTGTATGATGTGTTCATGGATGGTGCCAACTATCTGGGTAATGTTTCTGCTTTTTCAAACAAGAAAGAGGCGGATACAAAAATAGATTATGCTACACTCATTACATACCAGAACTGGACAAAGGAGTAGAAAATAAGCGGTTTCCAAGACACAAAACAGCTGCGAAATATTTATATTTGACATATTTTGACGATATATACAAGGGAGGAATCCAATATGTTTGTAAAAGTAAAAAAGAATAATGGTGGTTTCTCTCTGGTGGAGCTTATAGTAGTGATAGCGATATCTGTCGTACTGATAGGCGCGGCAACCATATCCATTCGCTCGGTCATGGGTGTTGAGGTGAAGCAATGTGCCAGAAATATTGAATCGATAATTAACAAAACAAGAGTTACCTCTATGGGAAAGGACAGCGCAGTTCTTAAGATATACAAGGCATCAGATGGTGCCTACTATTATAAGATGGCTATAAATGGTACGGAATCTGATCCGAGTAAAATCGGAAAGAGCAGGATTGAAGTATACTATTCCATGAATGATGATTATAGTGGCAAGACACAATTGAACGTCTCTGACAGTATAGAACTTCAGTTCGACAGAAGCTCAGGTGCACAAAAGCCGGATACTAACGGCAAGTACTGCAGCCGTATCTGGGTTCAAAAAAACAGCACCGAGAAGGTTATCACGATATACAAGGAGACTGGCAAGGTGGTATGTGAGTAATTTACATAGTTTAATGATGAATATTTTATTTTGACGCAAGGCTGTTATAAGGTTATATGATGAAATCGGAGAGGAAGATGAACCATGAAACTTTTAAGGCGCATGAACAAATCAAATAATAGGAAAAACAGTGGCTTTACACTTGTTGAGCTTGTCATTGTAATGGCGATAATGGGAATACTGGGTCTGGCTGTTGTGGGCTTTATCGGTACGAGCACGAAGCAGTATAAATACGCTTCAAAGGATGTAGATTTACAGTATGAGGCACAGCTTACGATGAATCAGATAGGAGACCTGATAATTGATGCGCAAAAGGGTGTCAAGTATGAGCCTGCTACAGTGGCGGCACCGGTTGAAGTGGCATCAGTAAACCCTGAGGCAGGTTATATTGCAACTGCATCAGCGGAAGAAGCGTCATCCGAAGAAGCATCATCTGAGGAAACATCATCCGACAGCAAGCTGATTATTTACAACAAGGATTGTACATACAATATCATATACAGACCATCAGAGCACAAAATCTATCTGCGAAAGGATACACTTGATCCTGCAACAGGTGCGGTGAAGGCTGATGGTCAGGGCAAGGAGTCACTTATGGCAGAAAATGTAATAGGCTTTACACCTGATTTAAGTGAGGCAGAAAGCAAGAATTCTGTCGGACTTGTTGTGGACTTTAAGGCAGGAGACAAGAAGTATACTTCAAAGCAGAACTTCACTATGCGCAATAAGGTACCGACCGGAGCAGACGTGGAGTATGTGGCACCGGTAGAGCCGATTTCTGTACATATATATTATGGTGGCAGAGATGTTTCTGGTCAGAGCATTTCATATGTCAGAAGAGATAATAGCAATGTCCTTGAATTTACATCTAAAATATTGGGTGGAAATAATCCAAGCCAAGAGGTTATATGGTCATACACCGGCAGGGCTGCTGATGGGAATGGAACAACGTTTAATTCTTCCGGAAATACAGCAAAATTATCTATCGCAGAGAATGAAACATCAAAGCAGTTTGTGGTTAAGGTGACTTCAAAAGAAGATACTTCCAAATATACATCTGTAACGATAAATGTGGTTGATACACGTAATTGGCTGACTACGGAGGGAATATATGGACTTAATGGAGGAAATACTGAAAAAACACATATAAATCCGTATGAGGTAAGAAATAGTGGTATAGCATATGATGTGAATAACTTTGAATGGCACATTGAGACTTATTCGTTGGAAAATGGAATAGAAAGTCCAAGTAATGATATAGAGGAGTTTGCAGGAGAGCAGGCTGATTATAAAGGTGGAAAAATATTTACATACCATATAGAAGACAGTTGGGTTTTGGGGCATGAACATGAAGCAACCAAGGAACTAAGCATGACATCAGAGGTCAGTATTCCAGGGAAACATTATAGAATATATGTTTGGGTAACCTTGAAATCAGATCCGAGTATTTCTTCTAATGTAGTTACTTTTAAATATGACAAATAAC
>OGUG01000826.1_pt1 | contig 13625 bp, 11 predicted proteins | sample 1573711 | NCBI WGS metagenome assembly OGUG01 (sample SAMEA2582006, study PRJEB24529) | metagenome | biome: Human gut stool | place: China | collected 2011 | reverse complement strand
TCCTGAGCGGTGCCATCAACGAGGCTCCCACCAAGAAGATCCCCTACTTCGACTTTGAGGTCCCCACCGCTCTGCCCGGTGTTGACCCCGCCATCCTCGATCCCCGCGACACCTACGCAGATGCCGCTCAGTGGGAAGAGAAGGCAAAGGATCTGGCTGGCCGCTTCGTGAAGAACTTCGCTAAGTACGAGGGCAACGAGCATGGCAAGGCTCTGGTCTCCGCAGGCCCCCAGCTGTAAGCTGAAACCCGCATTTTTCTTCTGAACTCCATATAAAATAAGCGCCCGCCCCGTGGTTCTGCTCGAACCATAGGGCGGGCGCTTTGCTGTTTACATTCAAGCTATCCAAACACTTTTTGTCCGGGTAAACAGAGCGTCGATTGCGTTTTATGCTGCCTTATGCTATGCTTTTTCCAAGGGAGTTGATAAAATGGATGCCAGAACCTTCGGAAATTATCTGAGCCGGATGCGCAAAACGCAGGGGATGACACAGGCAGAACTGGCGGAACAGCTGCACGTTACCGACAAGGCTGTCAGCCGCTGGGAGCGGGGCATCGGTCTGCCGGATATCAACACACTGGAACCGCTGGCAGATGCTCTGGGGCTGACCCTTGCCGACCTTATGCATTGCCGTGCGCCGGAAGAAGCCGACACCGCACCGGCCATCCAGCTGGAAGATTTCTTTACCATGCTGCGCCGGCAGCATACTGTAGATTGGCATTCCGTGCGCACCGCCCTGCTTGGACTGAGCATTGCGCTTGCCTTGTGGGGCGTTTTGGCTTGTCCCGGCACCATTGCGGTGCACTGGTATGGTCTCGGCGATGGTTCTTTTCGGGCAGACGGCTGGATGCCTTCTCTCGTCATTTTCCCGTTGTGTGCTGGCATTGAATTTTTATCACTGGAGATCTGGAACAGTTTTGAACAGACAGGCTATTATCGCCGCTGGGGCGAGATCAACCTTTTCATCATTCATGCCATGTCCTTCGGCACACGTTCTGCCAGATGGATGAAAGTTGTGCTGGATCTTTTGTTTTTCTTTTGCTTTGGTTTTGTGATTCCATTTGTAGAAGCGTGGATGATTTTTTTGAATTGATGCCAACCATTTCCGTAAAAAAGAGACAGCGGAACGCCCGCAGGTGTTCCGCTGTACCACATTCAAAACGATATTTTAGCCCAGCAGCTCCAGCACACCGGCCTTGGGGCGGGCGCCCACGGCCTGACGCACCAGCTTGCCCTGCTCGAACACCAGCAGGGTGGGGATGCTCATCACCCCGAACTGCGCCGCCAGATCCGGCTGCTCGTCCACGTTCACCTTGCCCACCTTTACATCGGTGCGTTCTTCGGCTACCTCGTCCACCACGGGGCTCAGCATCCGGCAGGGGCCGCACCAGCTGGCCCAGAAGTCCAGCAGTACGGGCTTTTCGCTGTGGAGCACTTCCTGTGCAAAGTTTTCCTTGGTAATGTTGATGACTGCCATATTTTTTCCCTCCTGAATGGGTGTTGTGTTTCCTGACACCATCAGTATACCCCATACGCAGTCCGCTTTTCCGTGACCGGGTCACGCAGGCGCAAAAAACAGCCGCTCCGGGCGCACCCGGAGCGGCTGTTTTTGAAGGAGGTAACGAGGTAAATGAATAAGGATATCTCCCAACGCTTATTCCGGGGTGCAGGCCCCGGACAGGCGCTCAGGCAAAGAAGGAAATAACCAGTGCTACCAGGAAGCCCACGCCGCCGACCAGCGTTTCCATGATGGTCCAGGTCTTGAGAGTGGTCTTTTCGTCCATGCCCACAAGGCTCTTCACCAGCCAGAAGCCGGAGTCGTTGAAGTGGGAGCAGACGGTGGAGCCGCCTGCAATGGCAGCGGTGACACAGGCGAGGTACAGCGGGCTGAGCGCGCTGAGGCCGGGCATGGCGGAGATGATGCCTGCTGCCATGGTCATAGCCACGGTAGCGGAACCCACCGAGATACGCACCAGAGCAGCCACGATGAAGGCCACCAGCACCAGCGGCAGGCTGGCGTTTGCCACGGCGTTGCCGATGACATCGCCCAGACCGGAGTTCTGCAGCATATAGCGCAGCACGCCGCCGCAGGCAGTGACCAGCAGGATCATACCGGTGGGCTCCAGAGACTTGGTCATGATCTTTTCCAGCTGGGCGTTGGTGTAGCCGTGGCGGGTGCCCAGCAGGTACATAGCAGCGATGGTAGCCAGCAGCAGCGCCATGAAGGGCTCGCCGAGGAAGGCCAGAACGGGCTGGATGCCTGCCAGTGCGGGCACTACCTTTGCCACGGAGTTTGCGATGATGAGCAGCAGCGGGATCATGATGATGCCCACGATGGTGCCAAACTTGGGCAGCTTGCTCTCGTCAATGTCTGCCTGCTGTGCAACGTGCTCGGGGACTTCAACCATGTACTTTTTGCCGCAGATGCTGCCCCAGATGGGACCGGCGGCGATCATGGCAAAGATGCCGCAGAAGATGCCGACGAGGATGACCCAGCCAAGGTCAACGCCCAGCATGGTAGCCACCAGAACGGGACCCGGCGTGGGCGGGATGAAGGCGTGGCCGACCGCCAGACCGGCCAGCAGGGGGATGACGTAGTACAGTACGGAGCGCTTGGTGCGCTTTGCCAGAGAGAAGGCAAGCGGGATGAGAATGATCAGACCAGCGTCAAAGAACACCGGCATGGCCACCACCAGACCCGTGATGCCCAGTGCCCACGCGGCCTTTTCGTCACCGAACTTCCGCACCATGGTCACAGCCAAGGTCTGTGCGCCGCCGGATTCTTCCAGAATGGCGCCGAACATGGAGCCCAGACCCACAAGAAGGGCGATGCCCTTTAAGGTGTTGCCGATGCCCTCGTTCACCGAGCCGATGATGTCGGACAGGGGCATACCGGCCATCAGGCCGATGCCCACCGCACCGATCAGGATGGAGATTATGGCGTGTACCTTGAACTTGATAATGAGAATGAGCAATAGGATCAGGCCTGCCACGGCAGCAAAAACCAGCCGTGCCGCATCGGGCGTTGCAACTGCTGTCATAGAAATTTCCTCCGTTTCGTGATTTTTGGTTGCACTTATCCAAGCCGTCCGGCAAAACCCGCCGGACAGTTTACTTTTTGTTGTTTATGTGGAGCGGTTTACTCCATGTATGCGCCCTTCATGGGGCTGACGGCGTGCTGAGAGTAGAGCTTCAGCAGACCCTTGGTGTACTTGGGAGCCTTGGGCTTCCAGTTGGCGCGGCGCTCGGCAAGGATGGCGTCCATCTCCTCGGGGGTCTTGGGCTCGCCCTTCACGCCCACAATGGCCAGCTTGCGGTTATGGACGTCGATCTGGATCAGGTCGTCCGGCTCTACCAGCGCGATGGGGCCGCCCACCGCAGCCTCCGGGCTGACATGGCCGATGACCGGGCCGCGGCTTGCGCCGGAGAAGCGTCCGTCGGTAATCAGCGCTACGCTGGAAGCCAGCTTCGGGTCGGCGCAGATGGCTTCGCCGGTGTAGAACATCTCGGGCATACCGCTGCCGCGGGGGCCCTCGTACCGGATGAAGATGGCGTCACCGGGCTTCACCTCACCGTGCAGCACAGCGGAGATGCACGCCTCCTCGCTGTCGTAGGGCTTGGCGCGCAGAGTGGCTTCAAACATATTCTTGGGGCAGGCGGTGTGCTTGATGACGCAGCCCTCCGGGGCAAGATTGCCCTTCAGGATGGCGATGCTGCCGTCAGTGCCCTTGGCGTTATCAAAGCTGTGGATGATGTCCTCGCGGCTGACCGGGCGGGCAAAACCGGCAGTCTTTTCGGCCAGAATGGCATCGCAGTGCTGGTAGAAGCCGTTCTTCTTCAGCTCCTCCAGATTCTCGCCCAGCGTCTTGCCGGTGACGGTCATCACGTCCAGATGCAGCATGGACTTGATCTCCTCCATCACCCGGGGCACGCCGCCTGCGTAGTAGAAGTACTGTGCGGGCCAGTCGCCGGAGGGACGGATGTTCAGCAGGTAGTGTGCGCCGCGGTGCATCCGGTCAAAGGTGTCGGCATCGATCTCAATGCCGAACTCGTGGGCGATGGCGGGCAGGTGCATGGTGGCGTTGGTGGAGCCGGAGATGGCGGCGTGCACCATGATGGCGTTCTCAAAGCTCTTCTTGGTCACGATGTCCTTGGCGGTGATGCCCTTCTTGACCAGCTCCATCAGCTGCTTGCCGGCATCGTAGGCGGCCTGCTTCAGCTCCGGGGCGGTGGCGGGCATCAGGGCGGTGCCCGGCAGCATCAGACCCAGTGCCTCGGCCATGATCTGCATGGTGGAGGCGGTGCCCATGAAGGAGCAGGCACCGCAGCTGGGGCAGGCGTTGTGCTTGTAGTAATCCAGCTGGCTGTTGGGGATGACGCCGGTCTTTTCCCATGCGTCAAACTTGCCGATCTGCTCCAGCGTCAGCAGCTCGTTGATGGCGCAGGCGGGGTCGTTGACCACATACTCCTTGGGCAGGGTGTGGGCTTCCATGACGCCGCCGGTGACCACGATAGCGCTCATGTCCTTCAAACGGCCGATGCTCATCAGCATGGCGGGCACAGATTTGTCGCAGCTGGCGATGAACACGCCGCCATCGTAGACGCTGGCGTTGGCCTGTGCCTCCACCAGATTGACGATGGCGTCACGGTGGGGCAGCGAGTAGTTGATGCCGTCATGACCCTGTGCGATGCCGTCGCACATATCGGTGGCAAAATAGCGGGCCGCCTTGCCGCCGTTATCGTTGACCGCCTGCACGGCCTCCTTGACGAACTGGTCCAGATGGGCGCTGCCGGGGTGGCTGTCGCCGAAGGTGCTTTCCACCATGATCTGGGGCTTTGCAAGGTCCTCGACCTTCCAGCCCATACCCATCTTCAGCGGGTCATTCTCGGGTGCTAATGTGCGGACGTTCTGTGAACGCAACTCCATATTCATACCTCCAAATACTGCTTGCTTTCGTCCTTTTTCTGCTGGACCTTTTTGTGGCTTTATTGTAAATCCGCAGACGTCTTTTTGCAAGTTGTCACGGGTATGTCCTACTTTTTGTGCAAAAACTCTGGGATACATCATGCACACTGCCCAAATCCGGGCGAATTTTGCCCAAAATCAGCCGTCAAAGCGGCTTTTGAGAAAAAAGAAGAGAAAAAGTCATCTGATGACTTTGAGAAGGACCCTCTCAGTCAAAGCCTTTCCGGCAGCGCCGCGCTTTCGCAGAAAGCGGCGCTGCAGCTGCCGCTTCCCTTCACGACCCCACCCGTGAAAATGCAATGCCGGAGCGTCCGCAGACGCTCCGGCATTGCTCTATAAAAAATATTTTTCCGCTGACTATGCGCAGAGCAAAGCGGAGCGCATTTTCAATCAGTTTTGTGTATCAATTGACATACGCCGCCATGCCGATGGTGCCGTCATCCGGGTCCTCGCCATCGTAGACCTTTTTGATGTAGCTGCGGTTGAAGTTCAGGTGCATCACCATGGCAGCCTTTGCGCCGATGGGGTCGTGGTTGGCAATGGCCTCGGTGATCATGCGGTGGGTCATGATGGTCTCATCGATGAGCTTTTTGTGGGTGACGTTCACGAACATCATCACCGCTGTATCGATGACCGGGATCAGCTGCCCCACCACCAGATTCTTGCTGCTTTCGGCGATGCAGGTGTGAAAGGCGATGTCATCCTCGATGTAGCGGTCGCCCTCGTGGATCTTGGCCTCTACCCGCTCGCAGAGCCGCCGCAGCCGCTCGATGTCCTCCGGGGTGGCGTTCTGCGCGGCCATCTCCGCAATGCCCGGCTCCAGCAGCAGACGGACGTTTACCAGATCAAAGGCTAGTGCGTTCTTGTCCTGCACACTGCGCAGGTTCAGCGGGTCGGAAAGCCCCTTGACCGTGGTCACTACATAGGTGCCGGAGCCCTGCCGCACCTCCACGATGCCCTTGCTGGACAGCAGCTTGACCGCCTCGCGGATGGTGCTGCGCCCTACCCGGAACTTTTCGCCCAGTGCGAACTCGTTGGGCAGTTTTGCCCCCGGCTCCAGCGCCTCATCCAGAATATAATGGTAGATCTGATCCTCCACCTGCTCGGCCAGCAGCTTGTTTTTTAGATGTGAAAATTCACTCATGGAAGTTTCCTCCGCGCCCTGCGCATCTGATGGTTTGGTTACCCGCACACGCTGCCGTCCGGGGCAAAGAACTGAACGTGCTTTTTCCACTGGGTGGGGCTGATGGTGCGGCGGTAGCAGTCGGCCAGTGCCTCTACCACAGCCTCCGGGGCAAGGGAAGAGCAGCCCGGGCAGTCCAGCACCAGAATGCGGAACCACGCGTCAAAAAGACGCTCGGTGTAGTGGGTGTCCCATGCGCCGCAGCGGGCGTAGAAGCCCAGACGCCGCACGGCCATAGCGGCATCCTCGGCCTTTTCCGGCATTTCGGCTTCAATAAGGATCGCTTCGGCGTCGCCCTCCTGGGCGGGCAGCTGCGCCAGCAGCTGCGCCCCGATGCCGTGGGCGCGGTAGGCGGGCACCACGGCGAAATAATCCAGCTGGCTCACCCGGCAGCCCTCCGGCCGCACCATCAAAAGATAAGCCGCCAGCGTGTCGCCGTCAAACACGCCCCATGTGTGGGCGGTGCCCTCCGCTTCGCTGGTCAGGATCATGCTCAAAGGCTTCAGCTCCCCGGCGGGGAAGTCCCGGCGCATCTCGTTCAGATACACCTCGGTCAGCTCGGGGCCGGTGAGCAGCCGCCATGTGAAGGTTTTGGTACACATACGATAAAGATCCCTTTCCGATGCCGCTTTGCGCAGCATCACATTTTTTGTCCTGTCCCATATAGCATACCGGATGTTTTGCCGAAAGTCAATCTGTGCAAACATTGTACCAGCGCCGCCGGTTTTGCCAAGGGGCTTGCATCCGGGCGCAGAATCGGGTACTATACAGGTAACAGAATTTTTCCCTCCGGCGCTGCCGGAAGGGCAAGGATAAAAAGGAGACTTGTACTATGGAATGGACCGATATCCGCCTGACCGTGGCCAAGGCTGATGCCGAAAACGCCGAAGCCGTTGCCACCCTGATTGCCGAGGGCGGCATCTACATCGAGGATTACAGCGACATTGAGCAGCAGGTGGCCGAGATCGCCCATGTGGACCTGATCGAGCAAGAGCTGCTGGACAAGCCCCGGGATACCGTGATCATCCATCTGTATCTGGAGCCGGGTGCTTCTCAGGTGGAGACGCTGGCGCTCATCGCCGCCCGCATGGAAGCCGCCGGCATCCCCTACACCGTGGAGACCGAGGGCGTGGAGCAGGAGGACTGGCAGAACGGCTGGCGCAAATATTATCACCCCATGGAGATCGGCAGCCGTCTGGCTGTGGTGCCCTCGTGGCAGCAGTACGACACCGACCGGGTAAAACTGATCCTTGACCCCGGCCTTGCCTTCGGCACCGGCGGCCACGAGACCACCAGCCTTTGCCTTGAAGCGCTGGACGAGCAGGTGCGCGGCGGCGAGCGGGTGCTGGATATCGGCACCGGCAGCGGCATCCTTGCCATTGCCGCCCTCAAGCTGGGCGCTGCCAGCGCCGAGGGTGTGGACATCGACCCCGTGGCGGTGCGTACCGCCGGGGAGAATGCTGCGCTGAACGGCGTGCAGGATAAGCTGACCGTGCTGGTGGGTGATCTATCCGATAAGGCCAGCGGCACCTATGATATCATCACCGCCAACATCGTGGCCAACGCCATCCTCAGCCTTGCCCCCGCCGTGCCCGGCCTGATGGCCGAGGGCGCTACCTTTATTGCCAGCGGCATCATCGACAGCCGCAAGGACGAAGTGATCGCCGGACTGGAAAAGGCCGGTCTGTCCGTCGTGGAAGTCAAGGAAAAGCGCGGCTGGGAGTGCATCGTCTGCAAAAAGGCCTGAGATTCAAATATTGTAAGAAGGAGCGCACAGTATGCCGCACCGCTACTTTACCACCGAGATCTCCGACGGCACCGCCACCCTGCGGGGTGCGGACGCCCATCACCTTGCCCGGGTGATGCGGGCAAAGCCGGGGGATACCGTCATCCTCTGCGATGGCAACGCCATAGAGTACACCGCCACCATCACCGGCTTTGGGGAGGACAGGGTGGATTTTGCCGTAGAGCCGGGCTACCCCAGCGCCGCCGAGCCCACCGTGGAGGTGACGTTGCTGGCGGGCTACCCCAAGCAGGACAAGCTGGAACAGATCATCAAGCACGGGGTGGAGCTGGGCGCTGCCCACATCGTACCCTTCTTCAGCCGCTACTGCGTCGCCGCCCCCAAAAAAGAGGAGCAGAAGAATGAGCGCTACAACCGCATTGCGCTGGAAGCCGCCAAGCAGTGCGGCCGGGGCGTTCTGCCAAACGTAGCCCTGCCGCTGCCGAACTTTGGGGCGGTGTGCCGCAGCTTTGACCAGTACGATCTGGTTCTGTTCTGCTACGAGTGCGGCGGCGCGCCCCTGCGTCAGCTGCTGGCGGAGGCAAAGCCCGCCGATGGGCAGAAGCTGCGCCTTGCCATCGTGACCGGCGCCGAGGGCGGCTTTGCCGCCGAGGAAGCCGAAATGGCCGCCAAGGCCGGGGCAAAAACGGTGGGCCTTGGCCCCCGCATCCTCCGGTGCGAGACCGCCCCGCTGGCGGTGCTCTCCGCCGTCATGACCCTGACGGGGAATCTGGAGTAAGACGCTTGACGATTTAAATGGTCTCCGCTTTGCTCTGACCATCTTCAGCGGAATAATTATTTAAAATTGGCACCCCGGGAAAATCTGCGGATTTTCCCGGGGTGCTTTTTCACGGAAGGGGGTCGTAAAGAAAAACGACAGCTATAACAAAAAAGAGTGAAAGAGGCTGCTGCACAAAGGTTTGTGCAACAGCCTCTTATTATTTTGCGTTATATTACGTTTTGTAAAGTATTTTCAGGCATTTTCCCCTGCATCCGGGTGGGCATCGGTGTCCAGCAGAGCCTGTTTTACCTTGAGCAGGTTCTGGGGGCTTACCGAGAAGCTGCGCAGACCGAGGTGCAGGTACTGCGCTGTGTTGGCGGGGTTGCCCACGGCAAGGCCGCATATAGTCACCGGGACGTGGTGCGCATTGGCGGCATCCATCACCATGGTGATCAGCTTTTTCATAGCCGGACTGGCGGGGCGGTAGTAGTGCTCCGCGCTGGCAAGTTCCCGGTCGGCGGCGTGGGTGTACTGGGTCAGGTCGTTGGTGCCGATGACCAGAAAATCGCAGCCGTGGGCTACAAAGTCCTCCACGGTCAGGCAGGCGGCGGGGATGCTCAGCATCACGCCGAACTGGGTGTTCTCGTTAAAGGGCACGCCCCGCTCCCGCAGGCTCTGGCGGCAGTGCTCCACGATGCTCATGGCAGCGTCCCAGTCCTCTACATCGGTCACCATGGGGAACATCACCCGCAGCGGCCCCCGGGCGGCGGCGCGCAGCAAGGCGCAGATCTGGGTCTGGAACTGCTGGGGCTGGCGCAGGCTGTTGCGGATGCCGCGCAGGCCGAGCTTGGAGGACTGCGGCCCCTGATTGGCATCCGCCACGGTGCGGTCGGAGCCAAAGTCGAAGGTGCGCACGGTCACCGGGCAGCCGTTTGCGGCTGCCAGACAGGAGCAATAGAAGAAATACTGCTCCTGCTCGTCCAGAATGCGCCCGGGCAGCATCATGTAGCCGCTGCGCAGCAGCCCAACGCCCTTTGCACCGGACTGCATGGCGGTGTCGATATCCTCCGGGCCAAAGCAGTTGGCCAGCAGCTCAAAGGGTTCGCCGTCCCTTGTCTCATCCGGCAGACTGTGTAGCTGCTTCATCTCCGCGTCCTCGCGCTGGAGCTGGCAGATGCTGGCCTCCGCCTGCTGGCGGGCGGCGGCGTCCGGGTCCAGGATGCAGTTGCCGTTGGTTGCGTCCAGAATGACGGTGCGTCCGTCGCAGTCGTCCAGAAAATCCTTGCCCACCTGCACGATGCCCGGGATGTTCATTGCCCGGGCAATGATGGCGGCATGGCTCTGGCCGCTGCCCTCGGCGGTGATGACGCCCAAGATCATGCCGGAGGGTACGCTGAACAGGTCGGTGGGCATCAGCCGGTCGGCGGCAAGAATCACCGGATGATCCAGCGCCAGCCACACCCGGGGACGGTTGGTCAGGATGTTGATCACCCGGCGGGTCGCGTCCAAAATATCCACGCTGCGCAGCTGCATATAGGGGTTATCCTTCATGTTGGCAAGCTGGTCGGCGTAGCGCTGCCCCACCTGATGCATCGCCGCCGAGGCGCTGATGCCCGCATTGATGCAAAAGCGCACCTCGTTCATCATGCCCTCGTCGTCCAGCATCATGCTCTGGAACAAAAAGATGGCCTGCTCGGTGGGGGCGGCGCGCTCCGCCATGGAGTCCAGTTCGTTCTGCGCCGTGTGCACGGCATTTGCCAGCAGCCGCAGCTCCCGCTCCGGGTTGAAAGGGCCGTGGCTGAAGGTCTCCACATGGTGCTCCAGCCGGCTCACCTGACCCAGCACCAGTCCGGGGGATGCGGATACGCCTTTATAAACCTTCATCTTTTGTCACCTCCGGCAAAGCCGGTGCGGTCAAAGTGCGCCACACCAGCGCCTGTAAGAATGTATTGGGCAGCAAAGCGGCCAGCGCCGCCTGCCCGGCGGTGCTGCTGCCTGTGAACAGCGGGGCAAAGCTTTCCATGCGTTCTTTATCACACGCGGCCAGAAACGCCTCGGCCAGCGTCCGGGTGGTGTAGAAGTGGGTGGGATCCACCCCGGCATCCTCGGCGGCGGCTTCCAGCGGGGCAAGCTGCGCATCCTTCATCCGTGCCAGCAGTAAAGCGGCATCGGCGGTCAGGGTGACAGGGTACTTCTCCCGCACCTCCTTCTGCACGGCGTCAAAGGCTGCGCGGAAGGCTTCGGCATCGGCGCTGCTGTCCGCACCGCTGTCCACCGCGTAGGCACAGCCCCGGATGCGTCCAAAGGCGCGCAGGGTGTCGTAATAGCCCAGCTCCATATTGCGCTTGGCGGTGTCGGGGTCGAAGTGCAGGATATCGCCCAGCTCCCAGTAGCTGCGGATCATGGTGGTGGGCAGGCCGGTCAGGTTCGGGCGGGTGATGCCCACGCCCTCCAGGTCCACACAGACCAGCTCCTCTGCGCCCATGGTCTTGGCAAGGCCGGTGGGCATATTATCGCTGTACCCGCCGTCCAAAAACTTTACCCCGTCGATCTGCCGCGCCCGCAATGCGGGGAAGCAGGCCGCCGAAGCCATCAGGTAGTCCCGCACCTGCCCGGCGGGGATATCCTCCAGCGTCAGCTCCCGGGGGCGCAGCCCGCGCTGCTCCACCGTCACGAGGCCGAACCGGATGGGCGCTGCCCGCAGCGCGTCCTCGTCCAGCACCCGCTCCACGATCTCCTCCAGCGGGGTCACATCCATGCCGCCTTCCTTTACCACCCGGCGCAGAAACTGGTGCAGGGCGGAAAGGTCTGCGTTTTCCTCCGGCAGCTCCATCACATCCCGGCTGCGGATGGTCAGCCACATATCCCGGGCAGTCTCGTACAGGTCCAGCACGAACATGGCACCGTTCAGCCCGCCCACGCTGGTACCGGTAATGATCTGCGGGTGCCAGTCCAGCTCCATCAAAGCCCGCCAGACGCCTACCTGATAGCTGCCGCGCGCACCGCCGCCTGCCAGCACCAGCGCCTTTTGCGTGGGTTCTCTGCGTTCCATATCAAGCCCTCCCGTGCACGTTCCCGGTATTTTCTAAAATTGTTATAATTATACCATACTTTCAGGTAAAATTCTCCCGAATTTTCAGAGATCATGCCTTTTTCCTGTGAAAGTTTCGTGCTATACTAACCGGAGATGAGTATAAAAGCGGCCCGGAGGGCGCACAACAGGAGGAACGTATGCACTGCAAACAATGGATCTTTGATATGGACGGCACCCTGACCGACAGCATGGTGGTGGTATGGGAGGGCGCCCCGGAGGCGCTGCTGGCACGCTTTGGCCGAACCCCGAAGGCAGACCTGCACGAGACCCTGCTGACCATGGGCATGGAGGACGGCGCACAGTACCTCATCCGGGAGTATGCGCTGCCGCTGGACAGGAACGGCTATCTGGACGTGATGCGCGAGGTGATCGCCCAGTTGTACGAGAAGGTGGAACTGAAGCCCGGCGTGCGGGACACCCTTGCCCGGCTGCGGGCCGAGGGCGCACGGATGTGCGTGTGCTCCAACACATGGAGCAGCCAGTGCCGCACCGTGCTGACCCGCCTTGGCATCGACGAATACTTTGATTTTTACATCGAGGCGCGGGGCGCCATGAGCAAGAGCAGCCCCGCCCCCTTTATGGAGGCGCTGCACCGCCTTGGCGGCACGGAGCCCGCCGGGTGCGCTGTGTGCGAGGACGCCCTTTATGCCGCCCAGACCGCCCATGACGCCGGCTTCTATCTGGTGGGCATTCAGGACACCACCAGCGCCGCCGACGCCCCCGCTTTGCGCCGCATCTGCGACCAGTTCCTGCCGGACTGGACTGCACTGGACTGGGCGCAGGCGTAAGGTTTCACAAAACTGCCACAGTGCGGCGCTCTTGTAATCCGGGCGCCGCTGGAGTATGATAATAATAATACTCAAATTTTGTCGTCAAAAAAGGAGGCCCTGCCATGACGAACCCTCTCGTCAGCATCATTGTGCCCGTGTACAACGCCCAGAAGGGGCTTTCCCGCTGTCTGGAAAGCATTTGCAGTCAGACCTATCAGGAGTTGGAGATCATCGTGCTGAATGATGGCTCTACGGATGACAGCCTTGCCATCTGTGAGCAGTTCCGGGCCAAGGACCCCCGCATCGTGGTGGTGGATAAGGAGAACGAGGGTGTTTCCCGCACGCGGAATGCCGGGCTTACCCTTGCGCAGGGCGACTATATCCAGTTTGCGGACAGTGATGACGCACTGGACCCTGATTACACCCAGAACCTTGTACAGGCCGCCTTGGAGCACAACGCCGACCTTGTGATCGCCCCGTACTGGATGGTGATCCCTTCCAACTCCAGCAAGACCGGGCACGCGCTGGAAACGCTGCAGACCTCCCTTGGCATCGAGCCGGAAGCCCCCAAGACCGAGGTGCACAAGTACGGCTTTCTGCCGCAGGGCGTTTACAGCCGGGAGGACTACGCCCGCCGCCTGATGCAGCAGCCCGCCTCCTTTTACTACGGCGTGCTGTGGAACAAACTCTACCGCCGGGAGATCATTGCACAAAATCAGCTTGCCTTTGCGCCCGATGTGCACTGGGCCGAGGATCTGATCTTCAACATGGGGTATCTGGAGCATGCGGAGGTGTTCGTTTCCATCCCCGAGGCCGGATATCATTATATCCAGAACCCCAAAAGCCTCTGTCATACCCAGATCGACCTGCGCGGCATCGTAGAGAACAAGACACAGATTTTTCAGCTGTTCAAGGAGGTGTACACCCGCCTTGGGCTGTACGAGGAGCTGCAGCCCCAGATCTATAAATTCCTGTTCGCCTTTTCGGAGAGCGGGGTACCCTCGGACAGCCTGCAGGGCGCTTTGCTGGATGCGATGTCCCGCCTGAACGATGCCTCTGTCCAGCCCGAGCCCTCCCGCAAAAAGCCCCGCCGCAAGCCCCAAAAGCAC
>OGUG01000818.1_pt1 | contig 13726 bp, 7 predicted proteins | sample 1573711 | NCBI WGS metagenome assembly OGUG01 (sample SAMEA2582006, study PRJEB24529) | metagenome | biome: Human gut stool | place: China | collected 2011 | reverse complement strand
TGGTAGAAGGCTACCAGAGCGCAAACTGGATTTTGATGGACTATGGTGATATCATCGTTCACGTATTTGATAAAGAGACACAGGTTACAATCACTAACTAGTCTGTAACTACAGATAGGAATAAAGACCGCGGTAATCGTGGGGAACAGATGAATATAAGAGGGGCCGGGCGTGAGACAGCGTCCGGTCTTTTGCATTTTTTATGCAGACAATAAAATTTTACTTTGTTAAAGCGTTATTATCTGTTATAATGTATTCATAATGCAGTTCGTTAGCGTGTTAAAATGTATACAAGTATGCAAGGTGACACAAAGAACAGTATTGTGGACAGGAAATGGAGGACAATGAGTGTTATCAAATCAGATATTACACAAAACAGCGCAGGATATCAGGGAGATCACCGGATTTGACTGTGCAATATGGGATATGCAGGGACTTTGTCTTGTAAGGACGAATGAGAATCTGACAGAGTATGAGCTTCAGATTCAGGATTTCCGTGATGATGAAGAAGAGCCGGATGAGATGATCCTGGATGAGATGGGAATGTTCCGCATCTATGAGGACAGTGATCCGACTTATATACTGATGCTGAAGGGAAATGCAGGTGGTATGGAACTGGCGGGGCGCATGGGAGCAAGCCAGCTTAGGAATCTTCTTTATGCATACAAAGAACGGATGGATAAGAACCGGTTCATTCAGAATCTGCTTCTGGATAACCTGCTTCTGGTCGATATCTATAATCAGGCAAAGAAGATGAAGATTCCGGCAGAAATTAAGAGGGTTGTATTTGTAATCGAACCGAAGAATGAAGGAGACATTCTGGTACAGGAAACCCTGAAAGGTCTGTATGCGACGGGAACGAAGGATTTCGTAACCGCAATTGATGAAAAACATATCATTCTGGTAAAATCACTGCAGTCGACCGATGACTATCCGCAGGTAGAACAGATCGCCAAAGAGCTGGTCACAACACTGAACATGGAAGCTATGGTAAGTGTAAGAGCAGCATATGGAACAATTGTAGAGGAGTTAAAGGATGTATCCAGATCATATAAGGAAGCAGATATGGCACTGGAGGTTGGAAGAGTATTCTATGTAGAGAAGAAAATTCTTGCATACAATGAACTCGGGATCGGGCGTCTGATCCATCAGCTTCCGGCATCACTCTGTGAGATGTTCCTGAATGAAGTGTTCGAAGATGGCAAAGCAGACATTTTCGAAGAAGAAGAACTGACGACTGTTTATACATTTTTTGATAATAATCTGAATATATCAGAGACGGCAAGACAGCTGTATGTGCACCGCAATACTCTGGTATATCGTCTGGAACGTATCGAGAAAGCAATCGGACTGGATATCCGTACGTTTGACGATGCGATGACTTTTCGGATTGCAGTGATGGTGATTGCTCACATGAGAGATCAAATGTAATTTAGCAGGATAGTAAGGAGATAGAGGAACATGTCAGGATATGATGCAAGCAGTATATCGGTACTGGAGGGGCTTGAAGCGGTCCGGAAACGTCCGGGAATGTATATCGGAAGTACAACGACCAAAGGACTCAACCACCTGATTTATGAGATTGTCGACAATTCCGTGGATGAGCATCTGGCAGGTGCCTGTGATACCATAAGGGTAACTCTTGAGAAAAACGGTTCGTGTACGGTGGAGGATAACGGACGTGGAATACCTGTAGGTATGCATGCTAAGGGTGTATCTGCAGCGCGTGTTGTATTCTCGACACTGCACGCAGGAGGTAAATTCGACAATTCTGTATATAAGACCAGTGGAGGTCTACACGGAGTTGGTTCGTCGGTTGTAAATGCATTATCCACATATATGGATGTGGAGATAAGCAGAGATGGCTTTATCCACCATGACAGATATGAAAAGGGTGTTCCTGTTGTGGAGCTTGAAAATGGCCTGCTTCCTACTTTAGGCAAAACCAAAAAAACAGGAACAAAGATTAATTTCCTGCCGGATCCGGAGATTTTTGAGAAGACAAGATTCAAGGAAGAGGATGTAAAGAACAGACTGAAGGAGACAGCGTATCTCAATCCGAAGCTTACCATCATATACGAGGACAAACGAGGTGATGCGACAGAGCATATTGAGTATCATGAGCCTGAGGGTATTATCGGTTTTGTAAAGGATTTAAATAAAAATATAGAAAAGCTGCATGATGTCATTTACTTTACAGGAGAGAGTGAGGATATAAAGGTTGAGGTGGCTTTTCAGTATACAAGCGAGTTCCATGAGAATATTCTAGGTTTTTGCAACAATATATACAATTCTGAGGGTGGAGCGCATATCACAGGCTTTAAGACAGCCTTTACAGGTATTATCAATTCATATGCCAGAGAACTTGGTATATTAAAGGACAAGGATGCGAATTTCAACGGAGCAGATGTCAGAAACGGCATGACTGCTGTAGTGTCAGTAAAGCATCCTGACCCTAGATTCGAGGGTCAGACAAAGACAAAGCTTGACAATCAGGATGCAAACCGTGCAACTGCCAAGGTGACAAATGACGAGGTACCGCTTTATTTTGACAAGAATCTTGAGGTCTTAAAGACGGTAATATCATGTGCTGAGAAGGCCGCAAAGATTAGAAAAGCTGAGGAGAAGGCAAAGACCAATCTGCTCACAAAGCAGAAGTTTTCCTTTGATTCAAACGGAAAGCTTGCAAACTGTGAGAGCAGGGATGCTTCTAAGTGCGAGATTTTCATAGTCGAGGGAGATTCGGCCGGAGGCTCGGCAAAGATGGCAAGAAACCGTATGTTTCAGGCAATTATGCCGATTCGAGGCAAGATTTTGAATGTTGAAAAGGCAAGTATTGATAAGGTACTGGCAAACGCTGAAATAAAGACAATGATAAATGCGTTTGGCTGCGGATTTTCGGAAGGGTATGGAAATGATTTTGATATAACAAAGCTTCGCTATGACAAAATCATCATTATGGCCGATGCCGATGTGGACGGAGCTCATATCTCCACACTGCTTTTGACTCTGTTCTTCAGGTTTATGCCTGAGCTTATTTTAGAGGGACATGTATATGTTGCCATGCCTCCGCTTTACAAGGCTATTCCGTCAAAGGGCGAGGAAAAATATTTGTATGACGATGCGGAGCTTGACAAGTACAGAAAGACACATACAGGCAAGTTTACGTTGCAAAGATATAAAGGTCTCGGAGAGATGGATGCGGATCAGCTCTGGGATACCACACTAAATCCCGCAACAAGGATGCTAAAGCGTATTGAAATAGAGGATGGACGCCTGGCAAATGATGTGACATCACTGCTTATGGGTAGTGATGTGCCACCGAGAAAAGAGTTCATATACGAGCATGCGCATGACGCGGAGCTGGATGTGTAAGCATGACGATTTTGCTTTTGGTTCTCAGTGGTTCTGAATAGTTAAGCAGTATTTATAATCGGAGAAAGACATGGATAGAAATATAGATAACAATGTAGACAACAATATAATTCAGACCGAATATTCGGAGCTGATGCAGAAATCATATATTGACTATGCGATGAGTGTCATTATAGCAAGAGCCCTGCCGGATGTGCGCGATGGGCTTAAGCCTGTACAAAGGCGTACACTTTATGATATGCATGAGCTGGGCATAAGGTACGACAAGCCATATAGAAAGAGTGCGCGTATAGTCGGTGATACAATGGGTAAATATCATCCGCACGGCGATTCATCAATCTATGATGCGATGGTTGTTTTGGCACAGGACTTCAAAAAGGGCATGCCGCTTATCGATGGACACGGTAATTTTGGGTCAATCGAGGGAGACGGAGCCGCTGCCATGCGTTATACTGAGGCAAGACTTCAAAAAATCACACAGGAAGCATATCTTGCTGATCTTGACAAAAATGTGGTTGATTTCATTCCAAACTACGACGAGACAGAAAAAGAGCCAGAGGTGCTTCCGGTCAAGGTGCCGAACCTTTTGATAAATGGAGCTGAGGGTATAGCAGTCGGCATGGCTACAAGTATTCCGCCACACAATTTTGGCGAGGTGGTGGACGGCGTGATTGCTTATATGAAAAATCCTGATATCACCACTGCCGAGATGATGCAGTATATAAAGGGGCCTGATTTTCCGACAGGAGGCATTGTTGCAAATCAGGATGATCTTGCAGCAATATATGAGACCGGACAGGGAAAGATAAAAATCCGTGGAAGAATCGAAATAGAGAAGGGTAAGGCAGGAAAGGACAAGCTTGTCATTACGGAAATCCCATACACAATGATTGGTGCCAATATAGGAAAATTCTTAAATGATGTCTATTCACTTGTCGAGTCAAAAGCGACAACGGATATTGTGGATATAACCAACCAGTCATCGAAAGAGGGAATAAGAATTGTCTTAGAGCTTAAAAAAGGTGCTGATGTTGAGGCGCTTAAGAACCTTTTGTATAAAAAGACAAAGCTGGAGGATACTTTCGGTGTAAATATGCTGGCCGTCGCAAATGGAAGACCTGAGACGCTTGGTCTTGTACCCATCATAAGGCATCATGTCAATTTCCAGTATGAGATTGCAAAAAGAAAGTATGAGACTCTTCTTGCAAAGGAGCAGGAGAAAGAAGAAATACAGCAGGGACTCATAAAGGCCTGTAACGTGATAGATCTGATTATTGAAATATTAAGAGGAAGCCGTGACCAGAAAATGGCAAAGGCATGTCTCATAAACGGAGAGACAGAGGGGATTAAATTCAAGTCAAAGGCTTCAGAAGCCATGGCAGCCCAGCTTTGTTTTACTGAGCGTCAGGCAGCTGCTATCCTTGAAATGCGCCTGTACAAGTTGATTGGACTCGAAATTGAGGCTCTGATTAAGGAGCACGAGGAGACCAGGGCAAAGATTGCAGAGTACAGCGATATTTTAGAGCATCGCTCATCCATGGCAAAGGTCATTATGAAGGAGCTTAAAGCGTTCCGCAAGGAGTATGCAAGGGATAGACGCACGGAGCTTGACAATCTCGAGGAAGCTGTTGTGGTCAAAAAAGAGCTTGAGGTATCGGATGTAGTGCTGCTCATGGACCGCTTCGGCTATGTGAAGACAGTAGATACTTCAACCTATGATAGAAACAAAGATACAGCTGACGCAGAGAACAAGCTGATATTAAAGGTCAAAAATATAGATAAGCTGTGCATTTTCACAAACAACGGAAACATGCATCTTGTCAAGGTGTTAGACCTGCCTTACGGCAAATTCCGTGACAAGGGCACACCTATTGACAATGTAAGCAACTATGACAGCAGTAAGGAGGATATAGTATTTATAGCGCCTCTTATGGATGTTGAAAAGCACAAGCTTATATTTGGAACGAAGTCAGCCATGATAAAGCTCGTGGATGGTGCTGAGTTTGTGGTGACACGAAAGACCTCACAGGCGACAAAGCTCATGGATGATGATGAGCTGTTATTTGTTGACATGCTTTCAGAGAATGCTACAATGGTAATGCGTTCAAAGAAGGAGATGTTCCTTCGAATCGACTGTGGCACTATTCCTGAAAAGAAAAAGGCAGCAGTAGGTGTCAGGGGAATGAGGCTTGACAGAGAGGATGAGCTTACTGACATTTATCTGCTTTATGACCAGGAGGAAAAAGAGGTCGAGGTAAAGGGTAAGCAGGTGGCGCTTCACAGGCTGCACATTGCAAACCGTGACACTAAGGGCGTGAAGAAATAATGTATCGCATGACAATATAGCGTAAAGCATAAAATATGTACGGTTTTGAGTATGTATGGCCTGGAGCAGTTAAAATATCTGACATGAAAGGAAGCGATGAGCTTGTTGGACAAATTAAGAGAGCTTGGCATTTCAGAAAATCTGATTAAGGAAATTGAAAAGTTTCGCTCGCAGTATCCGGTGGACAAGGAGTATGAGTCAAGAATCCCCGTGCCTACACAGTTTTATTACGGAAGCGATGTGTGGGAGCAGGCTATAACAGCTGTTTTATGTGGAGAAAATCTGCTTTTAGTAGGAGAAAAGGCCACAGGAAAGAATCTTTTCGCAGAGAATCTGGCAGGTGTATTTAACAGACCACGCTGGGATGTGTCATTTCACGTAAATATGGATGCAGCATCACTTATCGGAACCGATACTTTTCGCGCCGGAGAAGTAACCTTCAGGCCGGGACCTGTGTATACAGCCGCAAAAACAGGCGGCTTTGCGGTGCTTGATGAGATAAATATGGCAAAAAGTGAGGCTATGGCAGTGCTTCATGCCACACTTGATTTCAGACGTACAATAGATGTGCCGGGCTATGACAGACTGTCGCTTCATCCGGCAACAAGATTTATTGCCACGATGAATTACGGCTATGCAGGTACAAAGGAGCTAAATGAGGCTCTTGTATCACGTTTTGCGGTAATCCGGATGCCTATGATTTCAAAAGAGAGCCTTGTGAAGCTCATAAAGGAGCATTATCCTGCAATACGTGAAGCGGGAGCAAATGAGCTTGCGGAGGTATTTCTTGAACTGCATACCAAGTGCAAAAATGGCGAAATATCATCAAAGGCACTTGATCTGCGTGGTCTCATCGGTTCAATTGGTATGATGGAAAAGGGCTTAAATATATATACAGCCCTGGATATGGGTATAACAAACAAGAGCTTTGATGAGTATGAGCAGACTCTTATCCGTGATACAATCCGTGCAAGAATCTCAAGGAAGATGAGCGGAGAGCAGCTGTTTTGTTGATATGAGCTTGTGACATATGAAGGAATGGAACATATGGAAGAACAGGATATAAAGGAAGCAAAAAGAGCAAGAAACTTCATATGGATGGCGGCCTGTGATTATGACATAGAGCCGCTTTTTCTGGCATTTGCACCTGATGGATCCGCTGATATTTATCTGAATCTGATTATTGGGCTTGAATACAAGTGGTATGAGCATGACAAGATAGATGCCTTATTCAATCAGCTGACAGGAAAAAACGCCATGCTTTATGAGGGGCTTTTATGGATAGGTTTGGAAAATGCCCTGTATGAAAAGGAGAGACAAACGAGGCCTGCCTTATATGATTTAAGGCTTGAGTACGCGAAAAAGAGCCTTGCAGGAGTCAATAAAAACAGGGAGTATTCGAGGATTGATATAATCAGAAATGCACATTGCAGAAGGATACTTGGAAAACCATCAGGTCTTTGCAAAGAGGATGAAGAGATACTGCATGCTTTTTGTTTTACACCTGATATGACAACGGATGAGATTATAGTGAAAACGAGAGAAAATCTGTGGAAGTATTTCTCGTATAAACCGATAAAGGTGGCAAAGCCGCAGGGCATATATTTTTTACAGAAGGTAGCAGGAGCATTTCACTCAATAGGAAAAGTCAGCACACAGTATGTCAGAGCGAATAGCTTTTGTGATAAAAATATGGCCTCGGATACAGCAGCTTTGTCTATGGAGCATTCAAAGAGATATCTGTTGCAGTTTGCACTGCAGAAAGATCCAATAGAAGCGAAGCGATATGTGACAGCCTGCTTTGGAAAAAGCATGTATTCTGACAGGCAGCAGGCCGAGATGGAGAAAAAGCTCTGTGTAGGAAATCACAAAAATTGTCACTTGCTTTTTACCAGAGGTATTTCATCGGAGAAAAAGCAGACTGTACCTGATGAGATTGACAGCAAAAGAGAGCGCAGGGAAATTCTTGCATTTACAAAAGAGACAGCCATGCAATACGACAAGAATAAAGAGTATTTTGAAAAAAACATGGCAGTGTATCAAAACAGTATAAGGAGACTTACAGAAAGCCTTAGAATGCACCTGGAGACAGCAGATGAGACATTTATGGATGCTTCAACACACGGCCGTATAAAGCCTGCGAGAGTATGGAAGGCGCTGTATCTGGACAATCCCCGTGTTTTTGAGCGAAAAGATGAGGTGGAGACGCCGGGCTTTTCTGTCGACATACTGATGGATGCGTCTTCTTCCAGAAAACAGATGCAGCAGAAGATAGCAGCACAGGCATATGTACTGTCAAAGAGCCTGACTAATTGTGGCATACCGGTGCAGATTTACTCATACTGCAGTATAAGAGGCTACACGGTGATGCACATCTTTAAGGAATATGACGATTATGGTGTGGAGGATGAATTATTTCATTTTGTTGCGGCAGGAAATAACAGGGATGGCCTTGCTCTGCGCGCGGCATCACATCTGATGGAGCTAAGTCCAAAGCCGAAGAAGTTACTTTTCATGTTTTCGGATGCAAGTCCCCAGGATGATCAGGTAGCAGGGGAGGGAGCCTTTTATAAGGACAGGGAGTACACTGATGCTCTTGCTGTTAAGGACACCGTAAATGAGGTGCAGAGGCTTAAAAACCATGGAATAGACGTAATTGGCATCTTCATGGGAAGTGCGCATGACAGTGAGCTTGCAACAAAGATATTCGGCAGAAGTCTCGTGAAGATAAAGAGTATCAACGAGTTTGCCGATGCTGTCGGACGAGTGTTAAATGAGATACTGACCTAGTATTTTAATTAAAAGTACAATAAATTTAAAGCAATGGAGATAACAAATGAAAGCAATATTATTTGATTTGGACGGAACGCTGATTGACTCATCAGAGGGCATCACAAAGTCGGCACAATATGCACTTTCACACTTTGGCATATCTGAGCCGGACAGAAACAGTCTGTTTTTCTTTATAGGACCGCCGCTCATAAACACATTTATGGAGCACTACGGATTTACTAAGGAGAGAGCACTTGAAGCGGTCGAAAAGTACAGAGAACGCTATAACAAAATAGGTATATTTGAATGTTCGCTTTTTCCGGGAGTAAAGGAATGCATAGAGGCGCTTAAAGCAACCGGCTATAGGATAGGACTTGCATCATCGAAGCCGGAAAAATCGTGTGAGCGTATTTTGGAGCATTTTGGAATACTTGATATGTTTGATGAGGTGGTCGGAGCTACGTTTGACGGCAGGATAGATACAAAGGAAGAGGTGCTTAACGAGGTGATGCGCCGGTGGTCAGACATTCCAAGGGATGAGATGTGTTTAATCGGAGATACTATGTTTGATATCGAGGGAGCAAACCGTGTCAATGTGCCAAGCATAGCGGTAAGCTTTGGATTTGGAGATGTTAACGAGATGGTGAGTGCCGGTGCAAAAGCTGTGATAGATGATATAAGGCAGCTTCCTGATGTACTTTCCAGGCTTTTCGATTAGCTTTTATGAAAATGCAATGCATTGAGACCTGAGGTTATAAACAGTAGATAGGAATGGGATTTCATGAATAAGAATTTAAAATTAAGAGCGATAGTGTGGGAGATAATTGTCCCGGTTGTGCTTTATTACATTGTTTTTCTGAGCGCAATGTACTTTATTTTTGCGTTTATCGGACACACAGCTTCGACATACATGATAGCGCAGATAATATCTGCAGCAATTACAATACCATTTATGTATTTTGCAAGCTATAAGCCGACACAGCAGATGTTTGTTAAAAAACCAAAGATAGACAGGGCACTTTTTATAAATGTGCTCTGGGTGATTGTGATTACACTTTTCATTTCATTTGCGCTCAATAATATCATCACCATGTCACCGCTTATCGGGCTCTCAGAAGGATATGCCAGGGCGAATGAGAGCTTTTATGCAAGCACTCTTGTAATTGAGCTGATAGGCTCGGCAATTCTTTCTCCGATTATGGAGGAGCTTGTTTTCAGAGGCATCGTATTTGGAAATATGCGCAAAATAATGAATGTGCCACAGGCGGTATTTTTGTCGGCGCTTTTGTTTGGAATCATTCATTTTAATATAGTGCAGTTTGTTTATGCTTTTTTACTTGGCCTTGTGCTTGCAGCTTTTATGTATAAGTCAGGGCATGTGTATGCGGCCATGATTGGGCATATCACCGCAAATGCGTTTGCAGTCATAAGGACAGAGACCGGTATTTTGAAGTGGACTGTCGATGGCAGTGTAATGGCATGGGTGGTATCTGTCATGTGCCTTGGTGTTGGTGCTGTGATATTTTATTATTATGCGAAGCACACAGAAGGAACTGTTTAGCATGGACCAAAACGGAGTGCACACAAAGTACAAGTATCGTGCAGTTTTACGAATATGAGCAATGCGATTTAGGATAGTTACCGGATGTTTATAAAAATCAGCTATACAATAAAAAGTATAGCTGATTTTTTTAATATAAGACATGAAAAAATACTGTAACACATACACAATTCAGACACAATTTGCTGAAATAGTGTTTTATGCCTTGCTTTATTGAAAAAAGTTTTGGAATTTTAAAAAGTAAATTGTGCGTATACCTTTATGAAAAAGATAAAAATACGACTATAGTCAGAAAAATAACTTTATAATATTAAGTTATCAAATAATCAGACAATAGCGAGAAAAAAACTATTTACATTGAGCTTTCATAGTTGTAAAATCATAAACAGGAAATGATTCACTTCTTAATAAGTTATCCGTTAACAAATTTACACTAGGAAAGGAAGAACCTATGAGTAAACAATGGAATGAAAGCACAGCCACAGCTAAGGGATTATATGATCCACGCTATGAGCATGATAACTGTGGAATTGGTGCAGTAGTAAATATTAAAGGTATCAAAACACATGAGACAGTCGAGAATGCTTTAAAGATTGTTGAGAACTTAAAGCACAGAGCCGGAAAAGACGCTGACGGTAAGACCGGAGACGGTGTAGGAATCCTGCTTCAGATTTCTCATAAGTTTTTTAAGAAGGTTACAAAGCCACTTGGAATAGATCTTGGAGACGAAAGAGATTACGGTGTGGGAATGTTTTTCTTCCCTAATGATGAGTTCAAGACTATTCAGGCAAAGAAGATGCTTGAGGTTATCGTGGAGAAGGAGGGGCTTGAGTTCCTCGGATGGAGAGAAGTGCCTACAGAGCCTGATAAGCTTTCCAAAAAAGCCAGAGACTGTATGCCATGCATCATGCAGTGCTTTGTAAAAAGACCTGAGGATGTTGAGAGAGGACTTGAGTTTGACAGAAAGCTTTATGTTGCAAGACGTGTTTTCGAGCAGTCAAACGACAATACATATGTGGTTTCCTTCTCAAGCAGAACAATAGTATATAAGGGAATGTTCCTTGTAGAGCAGCTCAGACAGTTCTTCATGGATTTACAGGATCCTGATTATGAGTCAGCAATCGCTACAGTACATTCAAGATTCTCTACAAATACAAATCCAAGCTGGGAGAGATCTCATCCAAACAGATTTATCGTACACAATGGTGAGATTAACACTATTCTTGGAAACTCTGACAAGATGTCAGCACGTGAGGAGAACATGGAGTCTCCTAAGCTTAAAAAAGAGTTCCAGAAGGTTTTGCCGGTTATCAATGCGGCAGGATCTGACTCAGCAATGCTTGATAATGCGCTTGAATTCCTGGTAATGAGTGGTATGGAGCTTCCACTTGCCGTTATGATAATGATTCCTGAGCCATGGGCAAACAATTCAATCATGACTCAGAAGAAGAAGGATTTCTACCAGTATTACGCTACAATGATGGAGCCATGGGATGGTCCGGCTTCAATCGTATTCTCAGATGGTGATTTAGTCGGAGCAGTGCTTGACAGAAACGGACTTCGTCCATCACGTTACTATGTGACAGATGATGATTATCTTATTCTTTCATCTGAGGTCGGAGTACTTGAGATTGACCCTACAAAGATAGTGAAAAAAGATCGTCTCCGTCCGGGAAAGATGCTCCTTGTGGATACTGTTGCAGGAAAAATCATAGATGATGATGAGCTCAAGGAGAGATATGCAGACAAGCAGCCTTATGGTGAGTGGATTGACAGATACATGGTAAATCTTAAGGATTTAAAGATTCCTAACCAGAGAGTACCTGAGTATACAAAGGAAGAGCGCCAGAGAATGCAGAGAGCCTTCGGTTACACATATGAGTCACTCAAGGATTCAATCCTTCCGATGGCTAAAAATGGTGTTGAGGGCACAGCAGCAATGGGTACTGATACACCGCTTGCAGCTTTATCAGGTAACAGGGAGCCGTTATTCAACTACTTTAAGCAGCGCTTCGCACAGGTAACAAACCCGCCTATCGATTCAATCCGTGAGGAGGTTGTCACATCAACCACACTCTATATCGGTGAGGCCGGAAACGTGCTTGAGGAGAAGCCGGAAAACTGCCGTGTACTTAAGATTAACAACCCAATCCTTACAAACACTGACCTTATGAAGATTAAGAATTTAAAGGCCGATGGCTTTAAGGTAGAGGTTTTACCTATTATATATTACAAGAACACAAGTCTTGAGAAAGCAGTAGACAGACTTTATATAGAGGCTGACCGTGCATACAGGGACGGAGCCAACATTATTATCCTTTCAGACAGGGGTGTTGATGAGAACCACGTTGCAATTCCTTCACTGCTTGCAGTTGCTGCATTGCAGCAGTATCTTGTAAAGACAAAAAAGAGAACATCGCTTTCGCTCATTCTTGAGTCAGGAGAGCCGAGAGAGGTTCATCATTTTGCTACACTGCTTGGCTTTGGTGCAAGTGCAATCAACCCTTATCTGGCACAGGATACAGTTAAGCAGCTTGTTGACGAGCATATGCTTGACAAGGATTATTATGCAGCAATCGATGATTACAACCATGCAATCATCACAGGTATCGTAAAAATTGCAGCAAAGATGGGTATTTCAACCATTCAGTCATATCAGGGCTCAAAGATTTTTGAGGCAATCGGTATTGACAAGAGTGTTATTGACAAGTATTTCACAAATACAGTAAGCCGTATCGGTGGAATTACATTACAGGATATCGAGAACGATGTGAATGAGCTTCACTCTGCGGCCTACGATCCGCTCGGACTTGAGACAGATGTTACACTTGACAGCAAGGGCAGACACAAGATGAGAAGCGGAGCTGATGACCATCTGTACAATCCGGCTACAATCCATCTTCTCCAGCAGTCGACACAGCGCGGTGACTACAATCTGTTCAAGCAGTACACAGCACTTGTGGACGAGGAAGAGAAAAATACAAACATCCGCGGACTCATGGATTTCAACTATCCTAAGAAGGGTGTCAAGCTCGAGGAGGTTGAGAGCGTTGACTCAATTGTGACACGTTTCAAGACAGGTGCTATGTCATACGGATCTATTTCCAAGGAAGCACATGAGACACTTGCAATTGCCATGAACCATCTGCACGGAAAATCAAATACCGGTGAGGGTGGAGAGGACAAGGATCGTCTCACAATCGGAAAAGACGGAAAGAACCGCTGTTCAGCAATCAAGCAGGTTGCTTCAGGACGTTTTGGTGTCACAAGCAGATACTTAACAAGCGCACAGGAGATTCAGATTAAGATGGCACAGGGTGCTAAGCCGGGTGAGGGTGGACACTTACCTGGAAAGAAGGTTTATCCTTGGATTGCAAAGACAAGACTTTCAACACCGGGTGTTGCACTCATCTCTCCACCACCACACCACGATATTTATTCTATCGAGGATTTGGAGCAGCTTATTTTCGACTTAAAGAATGCAAACAGAGATGCAAGAATCTCAGTCAAGCTCGTTTCTGAGGCCGGTGTAGGAACTGTTGCGGCAGGCGTTGCAAAGGCCGGAGCACAGGTAGTGCTTATCTCAGGCTACGACGGAGGAACAGGAGCCGCACCTAGCAGCTCAATCCACAATGCGGGACTTCCATGGGAGCTTGGGCTTGCAGAGACACACCAGACTCTTCTTATGAATG